>Ga0129311_1000268_pt1 | contig 48298 bp, 47 predicted proteins | sample Go1ome_FD_94435 | JGI IMG/M metagenome (GOLD analysis project Ga0129311, IMG submission 94435) | Western lowland gorrila individual fecal microbial communities from Wisconsin, USA - Go1022B metagenome | ecosystem: Host-associated > Mammals > Digestive system > Large intestine > Fecal | place...
AATCTCTAAAACGTACCTTTTTAGTCCATATAAGTCCACCAAACAATAATAATTTGATGTCAAATTGATGTCATTCTTTGTTTCTAGTAGCGCAAACCCTTGATTTTACTGGTCTTTTTTCTCCAAGCTCTTCATTGTCGGGACGACTGCTCACAATAATGTCGCTATCCTGCATTATCATGCACCCCCAACAAGTCATCGAACAACACATTTGTCGTTATCCTGCACCGTACTGCACCCTACATTGGAATATCTGTGGCACAGATGTGGTACTCAGCATTTTTTTGTGGTACTTGGGAGTCCATCAAGGACTCTTCCTAAATGACATCATGATCATTTAACTGATCAAATATATCCTTCTTTTTCTTCTCCGATACTTCGGCGTAGATGTCCAGAGTTGTCTGAATATCCTTATGCCCCATAACGGATTGTATTACCTTAACATTGGTTTCATTCTCACAAAGCCTCGTACAGAACGTATGCCTTGTGATGTGGCAGCTGAAATCCGGTATGATCACCGGCTCTCTGCCTTCTTTCTTTGCATCCACTATTTCCTTTGCGTTATGATCCGATACTATGCGCTTTATTACCTTATTCACGCCAGCCGGATTGAGCAGCCCGCCAAAACGATTACAAAAGATGAAGTTCTTCATTCCTCCAAGCTCTACAACGCAATGATAGCCGTACTTTTCCTGGTTCTCTTTTTCAATCTCCAGAGCTTCCTTGACCTTCTTGAGCATCGGAATAGTTCTGATACCCGCCTCTGTCTTTGGAAGTGCAAGCTCATATTCACACTTGTAGTTCTTGTTAGATCTCGGATAATAGGTAATATCGTGATCAATGGTTATAATCCCATTATCCATATCGGCATCATCCCAACGCAGACCGATAACCTCTCCTATACGGCATCCAGTACCGAACATCACGGTAAACAGTGGCTTCCATTTCAGATTCTCCTGAAGATTAAGACAATCAAGGAATGCCCTTTCTTCCTCTATTGTGAGTGCATGTCTTACCCCGGTCTCGCCGTCCCACTTCTTATTTACCTCAGCCATTGCTCCATCCGCAGGATTATTACGAATGACATTATCCCTGACTGCGAGCTGGAAGGTGGGGCGTAGCACCGTATGAACAGAATCCACCGTGCTTACGGATAATCCCTTGCCAAGCAAAGCATTGTAAAACAGCACCACATCAGAATACCTGACACTTGAAAGTTTCTTCTTTCCGAATCCGTTTCTTACATAGCGGTCATAGGTATACAGGTAATTGGTTCGTGTCGAACTGCGAAGTTCAGTCTTAGTAGCTATGTAGCGGTCAAATGCGAAGTTCACATCTGCTTTGCCCTGGACATACATATCAAGTCCATCAAGCTGATCCCGCTGAAGCTGCTTTTCCTTCTCCCTAAGTTCCCCTAAGTCCTTGGAGTAGATACATCTCCTTTTTCCAAGGGGATCCGTATATGAGTATCGGTAAAGCTTCTTCTCCTTCTTGTAGTCCTCGCCCTTATGTAGTACCTTGCCCTTAGTGTCTTTCCGTATTTTTGCCATAGTTCATCCCTTTCTATTCAGGAAAGAGATTTTGCAAAATTACTTGTGCTTGGTTTCAAACAGTAGCCTGACACCTTCACGTATGGTTTCTGTTATGGTCTGGTCGTTTTGGTCTGCACGCTGCTTTAACTGCTCAAATTCTTCATCGGTAAAGCGGATGGATATTTTACTCGACTTAGGCTTTTCTGCCTTCGGTCTTCCCATCTTTGCCAAATCAACGTACCTCCCTTCAACCATCCTCATTATACTTTTTGTCCTACAACATGTCAAGGTTTTTGTCCTGCAAAATCTCCTAACCGAATCTTATGAATTGTTGAGTTTTATGTACTCTTCAACCTTTTCAAGATCCACAAGCGCTATCTTATCAACATGTACAACCGCATCGGAATTGTTTGCCAGATCAGTAAACTTCCTCTCGCTCATGCTATACAGTTCTGCGCCTTCTTTATACCTAACATATTTCTTTGTTGAGTATCTTTGCGTCCGCAGGAGAACAATAGAAAAGACATCACTCGGCACATAAAAGACCATATCGTTATAGATGCACTTAACGAGGCTCTCTTCATCTTTCTCTTTCGCCATAGGCTTATGCTCCTCTCGCTATAATAATTCATGGCTAATCAGCCAATAAAGGCGCACTTATCCCCTAAACCAAATTTCTCAACCGCAAATGCGCTTTTATTGACCGATAAACCTTTTTCATAAAAAAATACTTTGCAGTGATCCTGGGTACAGATCACATTGGAATTCCACCAGCTTCATCAGCCCCCACTCTCCGGGGAAGTAACTTTAACTAAGGAACGCATCATCGCCATAGGATCCCCAATCCCATTCTCAGCAACATATACGACGCTCCGCAGCTCATAGAGAAATTCGCTTTTCTTCCTAAATATAAGAGCCGCATCATGGCGTACTTACTGTTTGGCTTAACGCTCCGGTTGTTCTGCAAAGTACAACAATATTCAGTTTTCAAAGTTCAGTGCCACCGTTACGGTGATAATTCCTAACGCCGGACTTGTCAGCCCGAAAGGTACATAAGCGACACCTGCAGCTGCTACACCGCTTTTAGGCTTATGCACCTTATGAGAATGACAAATAATAAATAATGAAGGCGATAGGAATCAGGAGTTATCGTTATAGTTGATTATTCCTTAAAGTTCATTACTGCGTTATCGAGGATAACGCCAATATCCCCGAGGAGATTGTCAAAGTCAAACATATCGGGGCTGAAGCCTATAGCCTCTGACAAGGCCATTATCTCTTTGTTCAACTTATAACGCATAAGCCTGTCATAGTGCGCTCTCACATCAAACAGCGCAACAATATTGCCGGTAATAGCTGGCCTGATAAGATCAGCCTCCGGCGGAGTATATTTACGCCTCTTCACTTTCACTTGCCGCTCCTTTCCTCAATTCTTTAATCGCCTTCGATTTTGTAGATTTTACTGTCTCGTACTCAATGCCCAGCTCGTTAGCGATTTCCTCAAGCGTCATATCCAGCAGGTAATACATAAGTAAAATCTCACGCTTTCGTTTCTGTAATTTGGGGAGCAATTTTGCAAGGCGCTCATCTCCAATGAAGACATCCTTGCCCCGTACTGTCATTTTTACTGCGTACAGGTTGTCATGCTCATCTTCATGCATCATCATCGACGGATCTATCTCACCGCCGCCAAAATGAAGGATCAGGTACTGTGCCTGTTTGAATACCAGGTTGTGTGCTGCTCTACCAATCACCTCCTTGCAGTAACAGTCAAACCTGTCCCTTAAACTCCCATCTTTATCTTTTGGATCGAATTCATAGCCGCTCATAGTTATCCTTTCTACAATTGGCTCCTGATTCCGTCCTTCATTACAGAGAAGTATTTTCGAGGTCCAAATGTGGGTATAAATTTTGAAAAAAATTATTTTTCTTTCAAAACTTTACATTTAGACTTTACTATTATATAATTAAAGTGCGTTAGTTTCGAGGAGGTGATGCAAAATGTCAAAACTTCGAGAACAAAGAATTGAAATGCTAAAAGAAATGGCCGAGAAGACCGGCGGCATGATCACAACATCCCAGATAGAAAAAGCAGGTATCAGTCGTGTACTGATACCCACCTTTATTGATGAAGGCATTCTTGTAAAAGAAGCTCGTGGAATATATTATTATGCAGATGAGTTCCCGGATGATCTCCAGATTATACAGGCGAACAACCCAAGAGTAGTTTATTCCTATGGCACTGCCCTTTACCTTTGGGATATGTCCGACCGTACTCCCCATGTATGGGATGTCTCCGTACCGCAGGGATTTAATGCAACCCGGTTAAAAAAGGACAATAAGAATATCAGATTACATTATATAAATGCCGATAAATGGAGTGTTGGCATTACAGAGACCTTAACACCTGACGGCAACAAAGTCCGTCTGTATGATAAGGAACGATGTATAATTGACCTGATCAAGAAAAAAGACAAGATAGATAAGCAGTTATATCTGCAGGCTCTGCACGAATACTTTAATGACCGAACTAACGACCATGCGCAGCTTATCAGATATGCTAAGATCTTCCATATAGAAAGACCTGTCCGAGATTACATGGATATACTGACAGGCTGAAAGGAGCACACTACAGATGAAAACACCGGAGCAGCTTAAAGGCGCGATCCGCAATATAGCCAAAGAGAAAGACCTTCATGCTCAAGAAGTATTACAGATTTTTATGTTTGAGCGCATTCTGGAGAGATTATCACTCTCTCCATATAAAAAGAACTTTGTCCTAAAGGGCGGTCTGTTGATCTCTTCCATGATCGGCATTTCTGAAAGAACCACCATGGACATGGATACAACCGTCCGTGGAATAGATATGGACGAAGAAAATATTGAAAAGATCGTAAAAGAGATCTTCGACATTGATACCGGAGACGGAATCATCTTCCACTTTGAGAAGATCGAGCCTATCCGTGAAGATGACGATTACAACAATTTCCGAGTTCACTTTGTTGCAGAGTACGGCAAAATAAAGAACAAAATGAAGATTGACATCACCACCGGAGATGAGATCACACCTGCAGCTATCGAGTATTCTTTTCATACAATGTTCGATGAAAAGGACATTGATGTATATGCCTATACTTTGGAAACGATCCTTGCAGAAAAATATGAAACAGTTATCCGCAGAGGCATCGGGAATACCAGATCAAGGGACTTTTATGATTTATATGTCCTCTTCCACCTTTATAGGGACTCCATCAATCCGGCACATTTTAAATTAGCTGTAGAGCATACTGCCAAGAAAAGAGGCTCCTTTGATCTTTTGAAAAAATATGAGTCCATCTGCGCTGATATAAAAGCAGAAGAATCTCTGGCAAATGACTGGAGCAATTACATCGCTGATGAGACATATGCAGCCAGGCTCTCATTTGACGAAGTGGTCGATAATGCTGTTGTAGTCGGAAAATACCTTGAGAGCATTCCGGAAAATAATTGACGTCATGCTCCTACTCTGCTAACATGACCTCAGTTCAAATTTTATAAGACACCTAAACTGCTACGATTACCGGTGCACCCATGCGCCCGTACTGTGGCAGTTTTTTATTTTCCATTTATTCCCCCACAGTACAAAAGCATAAAGCCAATCGCCGGATACGGCGTTATGGGTTCAAAGCGAACCGCCCTATGGCGGTCTGAACCCGCAAATCGAAACCGATTTGCAAGAAGAATACCAAGCATTGGATGTGTCATGACACATCCACATTTGCTGACCATTTTACCTGCCGGGAAAATGACGCAAATGAGCTTGCAAGGGGATACTCCCCCTGACCCCCGTTAATACAGAACTGCATCCTTTTCCCTCTCCGAAAAAAGAGCATTTCTGCCAAAAAACAAACACGCCGGATACGGCAATTTAGAAAGGAAGTGCCCTATATGAGCAGAGAACGTGATCGCAAGATACCCATCCAGGTGTATCTGAGCGAAAATGAAAAATATGTCCTCGATGAGAAAATCAAAGAATCCAAAATGCGGAATATATCTGAGTATATCCGCCACCTGATTCTATACGGCTATGTCTATGACATCGACTATAACGGACTGAAGGAATACAGCTACCAAATAGCCGCCCTCGGCAGAAACATAAACATGATTAGAGAGCGAATTATGAAAACAGGGAACGCTTACGAAGAAGATCTAAATGAGATAAAGGAGCTGATGGATAAGATATGGCATACACACGAATCCATGCTATCAAAAGTACCGTTACAAAAGCTGTAGCTTATATTTGCAACCCAGATAAGACCGAGCAGCAACTGCTCGTTGATTCATTTGGCTGTAGTCCCGAAACAGCCAGGCATGACTTTGACTATGCTCTTTCCCGAACAAAGCAATCCGACAAAAATCAGGCTTATCATCTGATCCAGTCTTTTGCAAAAGGCGAGGTTTCTCATGAAGAAGCACATCGTATCGGGATCGAACTTGCTGACAAACTGCTCGGTGGCAAATACTCCTATGTTGTCGCAACCCATACCGATAAAGGCCACCCTCATAATCACATTATATTCTGCGCCGCCGATAACATAGATCACAAAAAATATAATGCCTGCAAGAAAAGTTATTATCACATCAGGCAGCTTAGTGATGAATTATGTAAAGAACATGGTCTTTCCATCATCGAGCCAAGCGGCAGAAAAGGTAAAAAATACCTTCAGTGGAAAGCTGAGCAGGAAGGTACATCATGGAAAAAGCGCCTTCAGGAAGATATTGACGAATGTATTAGAATCGCCAAATCCTACGAGGACTTTTTACGCCTTATCAAAGAAAAAGGCTATATAGTTACCGGTGAAAAAATCAGTGATCCTCACTCAAAATACATAAAGTTTACTGCCCCTGGCCAAGAACGACCTGTGCGTGGCAGCTTCCGCAATTTTGGAACAGGTTATACAAAAGAAGAAATCAAAGACAGAATTGAAAATCCAGAGAACTGGCAGAATAAAGAACAAACTGTACAGGAGCCGAACTCCACAGAAGCTCCAAAGCAGAAATCACGGATCAAGATACCAAAGAAAGATATCGTCACTCGTACCGGTGCAAGAAGAACACTCATTGATACATCCGGAGATAAATTCAAGAACAGCCCTGGTCTACAACATTGGGCATCCGTCAAGAACCTCAAGACTGCCGCTGCCAGCTATGCCTCCGCAGATAATCTATCTCAGCTTCAGAAGCAAATTGACGAAAAGACAGCCGAGGCAAAATCTGCCCGTACTGAGCTTGTAGCGCTGGAGCATCAAATGAAAAAAGTCTCCGAACTGCTCCTCTATGCGGAACAGTACAGAGACAATAAACCGTATCAAGAAAAATACAAGAAGTCCAAAGATCCAGACAGATACCTCCGTATGCACGAAACACAGCTCATCTTATATGATGGTGCTGAGCGTATGCTTCGAAAGATGGGAATTGATCCCCAATCTGCCAACCCATCAGAGATACGTGCTGACTATGAAGCTATGCAGGCTCGCAAGAGTACACTTGAAAAAACATATAACGCTGCTGAAAAAGACATGAGATCCCTTCAACAGAATATGATAAATGTTGAACAATACATTGATCAACGCAAGCAACACGAAAGCATAAAAAACACATTAAACAGCGATAGCTTATCAAAAACATAAAATGGTTCTTTACTGTCAATCACTCTCTTGATAAAATACTGTTAGTTATAGCTAACCAATTTTATTCATAGAAAGCATAGGCTATTCGAATGGATGATTTTACAAAACGCCTTATTAAAAGAAAAGTAACCAACTTAATAATAATGATATGTGTTGTTATCGTCTCTATATTGCTTTCGCTATCCTAATTTTTATCGTTTGTAAACAGCCTATATATTAATCCTGGAAGAAACATCACACCAAAAAGGACAAAAAACACTCCCGTAATGGTAGTTGTTGCTTCTGTGATAATCCAAAAGGAAGGCTTTGTTACTATCAAACTAATTCCGATAGCGAAAGAAGCAATAACCATGACTGCTAGAATTACTTCGTCCCAATAAGTGCTCTTATCATTTTTTACGAGACTAAATTTCATAATGTCACCCCTTAATTCAAAATAGATGCCAAAATATCTTTCTTTTCCTTAATGCCATTTAACCCAACCAGGTCTGGTTCAAAACAAAAATCGTCTGATTCATGATAAATCTTTCCAATCTTAATAGCTCTATCCCCAGCACCAATAAAGTCATCTCTATAGATTTCTTCGTTATCTCTGCTAATTATAACAGATATCCTAGATATTTTTCCTATTTTCAATTGTTTTTTATTCTTCAGTGTATCTAGAGTTAAAATAATTCTCTCATCTTCTGACAAAGCATCTATCTGAATATCTATCTGCTCCGCTTCACCACCGATATTCATATTATCGCCATGATGTACAATAGCATTATCCTTTACAGATGGATGATCATATGTTGCACCATCTAAGTATTCAACCTTATCTCCTCGGGTCTTTACCACAAATGCTGATACATCACAATCAACCGCAGTATTGTCTTTCGATAAAACACCTGCTATCAAGCCTCCTGCCCTTTGATGCTCATACTCATTCCAGTCAATACATATAGATACAATACCTTTCTTGCCAAGTGTTACCTTTTTGTTTTTCATATAATCCTCCTTTTTATGGGTTGCATCTTCCACAGGGTGAATAACCTGCCTCTATGACTTCCTCTCTTCCACCATAAAAGAAAACCTTATTCTTATCTTTCATATCGCTTACACTATCACAGTCCGGATAATGAAATCTGTGAGAATTTCTATTTCCTATGTATGTAATATTCTCAAGTTCTTCCTGAGATACCTGGGACTGATCTTCCCGCAAAAACCGCTCTAAAGATTCTTGGGACTCGACACCATCCCCATAAATCTCAAGCAATTCTGATTCCGTCTGTTGTGAACTATCTCCTGTCAAATAGTCTATATTCACACCAGGCTGTACATTATAGGCAAAAACACAAAAGCATAAGCCTTTCCCTTCGTCCTCTAAAGACATTCCCTCCATGAGAACACCATCAGCCACAAGATTTTCTTCTACAAACACAGGTGTTACACGGTATAACACATGATTATAACTAGATGAAACGTAATTCGCAACCATGTTCTCATATGGAAGCATTCCTTCCACGTTCAAATACCTAGTTCCTGTAATCAAGTTTTCTTCAAGCGCATTTTCGCCAGCAAGTTGATATCCTATCAGATGGCATCTGTTATAAAGGTATTTCCCATCAATGAAATCATATTTTATAATATGCCATCCAGAAGGTTTTACCATTCCAATAGGTCCCCGTTCTTCCGTTGGCATACATTCTGTACCTATACACGCAATAGCAACTCCACATCTTCCAAGGTTATCAAAATCGCTATAGTTCTCGAAGCATTCTGTCTGTTTTAAATCATCTTCACCAAAAAAGGGTTTATTATCATTGATTACACATACAGGTTCACCGGAATAAGGCAAAACATCCGAGTAATCAAATGACGATTTTTCAGATGATTCTTGCTGATAGTCATTTTCACCAGAAGATACTATGTCTTCATGAATTGAATATTCTTCATCTGTTTGAGGCTCCTGTGTCCCAGCAGTAACACTTTCATCCTGTTCTATTGCAATTGGGGGCTCAGAATCATCTATACTATTGGCAACATATAAAATGCTACTAAAAATTAGAACCAGGACGAATAATTGTATCAGTCGCTTATACAATATTGTCCCACCTCCAATCTCTTACCAAACCAACTACTTAAACAAATCAAACAAACTAAAGCTTGTTTTATGATAAACCTTATTATATGCGGCTTTCTTCGGGTTTTTAATCCATCCCATCCCCTTTTTTCCGTATCCGGGAATTAGCGCTTTTTTGATACTCCTCTTAAGTTTGCCAGTAGTCCGGGCATTTACAGATTTCTTAAGACTCGGTGTACGCATCCCAAATTTCATGATATAAGCCTCCTTTCAAAAAAGCATTAAACATCCGCTAACTTCTTGATAATACCGCAACACTTATAGTTTTTAAGATCATAAGGAATAACCTCAACATTCCTTTCTTTCGCCAACTGATAAATGTGTTTCAATTCATCAGCGGCAACATAATTCTTTGATACCAAAACTCTCCAAGGCACTCGCCTTAAAAGAACTCTGGTCGTTTCGCCAATACCCGGTTTGATATGGTTCACATCAGCGACTTCAAATTCTCTGGAAATTCTCAAAACCTCATCATAACCATAAGAATCTCTTGCGGGAACATTCATTCCCAGGTCATATCGAAATAATGATTCAACATACTCAATAAATTCATATGTCCGATCTTCATCAGCAAGCTCACCATAGTATGCTGCTCCATGGAAATCATTTGAGCCAATGATATCTTTTCTAAGAAAAGTACGGCTTATCAATCCAGAAACGGTACTGTTCAGACACGAACTAGCAATCATTATGTCGTCGTGGGTTCCACATAAGTCGGTAATGTTTGCCGGATCAGCTACAACTGCTAACTCGGACGATACATCGGGATAATCAGACAAGGCACTTCTTAATTCCTTAAAAATGGCCCCCTTACCAACCCAGCCATCCACAAACTGAATCTTATCTGCGCCATGTCTATCAACAATATAATTTAACGCATTATGATCTATTCCACGTCCACGAATGATTGATATAGAATAGTGCTTCATATCAACATCATACTTATTACGTATATATCTATGAATTAATACACCAATCGGAGTGCCAGCTCTCGCCAAAGAAACTATAACGCCCTTTGCTCCCTTCGCTTCGTATATCTTCTCCGAAACACGTTCAATGGCATCTGCTGTATCCTGTCCAAATCTTTTTAGCGCCACATTATAAGTTTCTATATACTTATCAGTCGGCTTATACTCTAGCGGTAACATTTCTGAATAATGTGTACCGCTCTGGATATACTTTTCGCGTTCCTCTGTAGCTATTGGCTCGACCAGACCTGTGATGTCCTTTAGCAATAGCGTAACATCATCCTCATAATAACTACTTCTCATATCTACACCTGTAAACAGAGATAGTATCATTTCCGGCAGATCTTAATGCTGATAATAAACTCTGAAACCCCTTTCCTTTACATGAGCCATCAGTAACAACGATAACCCTATCATACCTGTCAATATTATAAATATATGTTGTACGTTTATCAGAATAAAAGCTGTTCAGTTTATACCTGGCATTCAACGGATATCCCTTCTGCGATGACGGAACAATTGGACTCCTTGTAGTTGAATGAATTTTCACGGAACTGGCATAGTTTTTTGCAAGAAGATACTCTCCCAAACAAATTGTCAAATACATAAACTCTTCCGTTCCAATAATACAGACCCTTTCATCGGACTTCACACCACAGTCCATTGCAATATATTCCGCCATCTTAAGCATATCTTCTCTATAATCCATCCATGAAACCAAAGTTCTGGGATTCGATTTTAGCTTCATTGTTTTATATGACAGTGGCACACTTTCAAAAGCGTACTGTTCATCGGAGTTTTCTTTTTCATCTACACTTTCAGCCAATTCAGCTTTATACTCGTGCGGAATACGCAAGACATACCTGCATTCTATTCCCTGTTCTTTAAGTTCTTTAATCCTATCCTCAGTCATGCTATTAACTAATGATGCAATAATAAATAGGCCTTTGTATTTATAGTTTTCTTTTAACTGATCGATCAATTTGCATACTGTATTTCCAGTCGTAATCTCATCATCTATCAATACAATTATTTCCGCCTTCTCCACTGCAGTTTCTAAGCCAGATTTATCCAGTAGCTGTTCTTTAGCATGACTATGAGATTCAGTAAAAAATATATATTCCTTTTTACGGCTATACTCTCTCGTTGTATGCTCAAAAAATACAACATTACTCATATGCTGACACACTGCAGCCGACACACCAGTTGCGGTTTCAGCAAATCCTACCACATATTTCTTCTTTTCCTTAAATTCATCATCAATTATTTTTGCCAAACAAGCACATAAATTATCTACTTTAACCGGATCCGCCGGAATATGCTTTCCTTGCAAAGGATTTACGAATAAATAGGATCTTTTCTTATTCTTCTCCCTCTTTGCAATCTTGACTAAATCGTCTACTGTGTACATGTATCTAATCCTCAGCTAATTCCATATATTTGAGCAAGCATTATAGTTTTTAATGCCCAGTTCCCATGTGTTTTAACCTCGTTCATACGCTCACCACCAGAACTTTTTCCAACCTGCAATCCTGCCGACTCATCCCAATTGAGTATAGTTTTTGCATCTTCATAATCTTTTCTTGATACCTTAAATGCCTGGTTAACTATCTCTATCTGTTTCGGATGGATGACCGTTTTCCCTACAAATCCATTAAGTCTGTCCCTGGCGACCTCCCTCATTAGACCGTCTTTCCATTCATTATTATCACTCGAAAAGAATTCCCAAACTGGTCCGGACACTATATATTCTCTTGAAAAAATCGTCAAGATTTCTGCCAATAGCTGTCCTATTGGTAGAATGTCATATATAGTTTCATCATAGTGACGCCTGACTGAAAATTCGTTACTAAAATCATTTCCTCCTACACGAACATTAAGTACATAATCCTTAACGCTATCTATAGAATCCTTAATAGCAAGAAGTGTGTCCTGCCGAGTACGATAATCTACTATATCCTTGCTTTCCAGCGTCGGCATCATATAAACTGTATGATCCGAATTCTCATTTATCTGCCACATGTATTGATTGTATTGTTCCATATTCTGTGGGCAATACTTCGGAAAAATAAAACCAGTAATAATCGAAGTACTCCTTCCTAATGAATCAAATACTCTTAGGAGTTGCTCTGGTTCCCTTACTCTGATAAATATCTTCGGCAAATAGAAATCACTGTTTTCTTTAGCATCTTGGATATCATTTAAGGTCTTTAAAAGAACAGATTCGGCCTCTTCAACATGTTCGTCAGCCACGGTATCCTCTAGACATAATGCTAGTGAATACTGCTTACCAAACTTTTCATTTATAACCGAATTTGATACTCCTTTGTTCAATGCCGGCGAGTATAATAATGCACCGACACTATACTTCTCTGCTTCTTCTATCATTTCTTTGCTCCACCATCCTGTTTTATCACATTTTTATATATATCCTCGACCTGTGAGCTAATACAGGTCAAATATACTGTAATATCATATTCTGCGTTATCCCTAAACCATTTTCTTATTTCATCCACCGCAGCTTGAGTTGCCTCATATTTGGGATATCTGTATTTTCCTGTTGATATTCCAGGAAACGCTATACTATGTAAGTTATATGTTTTTGCTAGTTTCAGCGAATTCCTGTAACAGGAGCGAAGAAGTTTTTCGTCTTCATCACTTCCAGTGTACTTAGGACCAACAGTATGTATTATATAACCTGCTTTGAGTTTATAACCCTTTGTAATCTTTGCTTCGCCAACATCACAACCGTTCAACCTACGACATTCTTCTAATAATTCTGATCCAGCAGCATAGTGAATAGCTCCATCTACACCACCCCCACCAAGAAGTGTTTTATTTGCAGCATTTACAATGGCATCCACTTCAAGTTTTGTAATATCACCATTAATCACTTTAATCTCTGACATACCTATATCCTTATCATATAATAAAGTAAAGCCAACATAATTATAAGTGCGATTATAGTAGGAAACCCAGCCACAAGCACGCCGAAGAAATATGGCAATCCAACAGACATCTCAATAGCTATAGCAAGAAATAATATCACTGTAGTGATAAAAAACGCATCTGCAAGCCACCTTACCACTCTGCTATTAGTTAGATACTCAGTTAGAAAATTCCGGGCCATACGCTCAGTTATCACCCTTCTCAAAGGCGTAGAAAACAGTGCTCCTAATCCTCCGATCACAACCGAGAATATCGAAATAAACATTCTTATGATTTCATTCATAAGATTCGTAAAGATGACATGTCTTACAACCCACATTGCTATAAGGTAAACCACCATATAGCCAAGGATCATTATAGCGAATCCTCTTAATCCCCTCCTGTTGTTTGCCGGAATAAGATTCTCAACAAAAACGACTATGTATATGACTATAATTGTTTGGGCAAAATCCTGCGTTAATGTGGATATAGTAGCTCCTGAAAAACCATTCCTAATCAAGTCCGTAGTGCAGTCAATCAGTGGCAGTCCACCCAACGATGTCAATATGCTTGATTGTCCCAAGAAAGCATAGATCAGGAAATATGTCATAATAACCAGCAAACCTATGATTATTCCATCTCTTCTCCCATTTTCCATAATGTAGCTATTATCCTCCGACTATTTCTCTCGCTTTAGAATGACCGTTTTTAGCGGCTTGTCTTAACAATTCCATCGCTTCACCCATATTCATTGTCACGCCTTGCCCAAATCTATAGCAAAGAGCCAACTGATACATTGAATTAATATCTCCGTCCTCCACACTGCTTTTGAGGATTTGAACCGCTTTTACGTAATCATCCGGCAATCCATTATTGTAATAAAGCATTGCCAACTCATATTTTGCTTCTTTAACATCTGCCTCAACAGCCTTTTTTAGGAATTCGAAATACTTATCTGAATCATTTAATTCGTGGTGATATAAATCTGCTATTTCATATAAACAGCCAACCTGTCCATCTTCCACACATCTTATCAACAGTTCAATGGCTGCTTTAACATCTTTCTCTACAAATTTCCCTTTATACAGAAATCGAGCCATCGTGTGCATTGCTGAACGATGACCCAGATCCGAGGCTTTTTTCATATAGCCTATATATAATTCAGCATTTTCGATGCCCTTCGCCGTTTTCTGCACACAAGCTAAGTTGTAATATTCATCCGCACTCTTTTCGCCATCATCTTTTCTTAATGTTATTTTTGAATTCGATACGTTCTTTTCTTCTCTTTCTGTATTTATTTCTGGCGGAACAAATCTATCTTCAAAACCTAGAATTTCACAGATTGATCTTACCAGGCGTGAATACACGTCAAGATTATCTCCGTTGATCCCCCTTCCATCATATAAAGCCCGGAAATCAAATCTATTACTATTTCTCATCTCCAAAAGATCACGACATACACCAGAAAGTATTACGGCTTTAACCTTTAAGAGTCCTTCTCGATCTTCATATAAATGATCGCAGAGGTATGCGAATAATCTATGTGGGACTAAAAAGGCATTAGGATCCTCAATATATAGTTTTTTTAATGTTTCTTCAATACCGTCCATACCGTCATTTATATTGTTCAAATATAACCCTGTTCAATTCAACAAAGTTATCTATGACAATATTCTTTTCACCACCTAACAACACGCTCAAGTTCTCTTTTGCAATATCTATAGAAAGCTCATCTCCAAATGTAACAGCAATCTTATTCGCTTTATGGAAGGTATCATTGTTTTTTATCTTTTCCAAGGATGCCGACCAGTCATCTGTCATTAATCCATCGGTAAAGAAAATAATTGTAGTATTAGTTGTTACAGATACAGACGCTTCTGCTTGACGTTTAAGCTTTGCATCCAACTCTTCTAATACCTTTCCCATATTGGACGCTTTTCCATGAACTGCAGGATCTGAATATGTAAATGACGTAACATCCACCGGAAAAGGCGTTGACCAATTCACTTCATCCGAATAAGTTAATGAAACCACTTTCAGCGTAATGTCTTTTGCCATCTTAACTCTCTTTAATCTAAAGATCATATTATTGACGGCATCATTCACAGCGCCAATCTTGTTTCCGTGCATACTATCAGATACATCTATAATCAGATAATAGTAATTAACCGCTCCCACATCTGCTACTCCTTGTTTATCTTCTCGTCGCAAATACTCTCAACCCATTTTGTCATAGGAGTAGAATACGGCCTAAACTTCTCCTTACCCTTGCCGTTTTGATAGATATATGCGTTATTCTTATTGATACTTTCATCATTAACAATATCTGCCAGAGCCAAAGCGTCTTCTTTAGAAACATCGAAAACCACTCGCTTGCCAAAGAATCCGAATGTGTTATCAAACTTCGCCCTGAACAGTGCCGGATCATCACACCAAGCTATAGTAAACACGCCCTTTGCTGGTCCATCTCGCAATATTTCTTCAAATCTATTTGCATTCTCACGATTGCTTCCATATATGCTTCCACCCTGAAAATCTGTTGCAAGCGCCAGCTGTGAAATAATCAACCACTCGTCCGGATCCGATGGAGTTTTACGTATAAATCTCTCATATACATCCGCGAACGCCTCATTCGCTTCGCTTCCATCATGATAATCACAATATCCCGGCAATCTTAATCCCATATCCTGTAATTTATCATCTAGTATTGTATTTGATCCATCTAGGAAATTGATTACAGTTATGTTAGGCATTTTACTTCCATTCCGTTTATGCGCTATCCTCTGTAAGATCAGGTCAAGCGTGGCAAAGAACATAATATTCTGAGCCTTTTGATTATTCTTACCGATCAATAACATATTATTGGCAGGAGCTTGGTCAAATCTCACCTCAAGGTTAGCATCAACCTTAAGAGGTTCTCCAAGATGAAGTACTCTGTCCTTAACAATCAACTCATTTAGCGCATAATAAGTCTGATATACACTACTACGGCTATCTGATACATCTGATGCCAATACTCTAGCTGTGGATTTAATCCCTTTAGAATTATAATATTTATCTAATTGTTCAAGCAGTTTAACATGCTCCTCCGGGCTAAGAAATCCCACCCTAAACTTTATATTTGTTTTGGGACTACTTATAGCCGGGACATAAACAGCAGAGCCTGCGTCATTTTCTTCTATTTGTGCTATAGCATCAGATCCTTTGCCCAACACAATATCCGCGTCCTCTTTAGGGCATTTAAGAGCTATTCGTACAGCAATCTGTGCTAGTGCTGCATCACTTATGGCATTCATGCCTCTTATACTCTGCGAGCAGAGGACAATATGGAATCCATAGCTTCTATCCAATCGAAGAATACCATCCATGATTTGAGACGCCTCTGTAGCAATCTCCTGATTACTGTTACTGAACAGCACATGGAACTCGTCTATAACAATGAGAATACGAGGCAGTCTTCCATATCTTTGAACATCAGGGCTGTTATTGTAAGATGTAATGTCGCTCTTTGTGCAAGTATTGAAAATCTGCGCTCTTCTCTCACCTTCACGTTTAATATCTCTTAATACGCTTAATCCAAATTCCTGCTCACTCTCAATTGCAATAACCTTAAAGTTCGGAAGGTTATAATCAGCGTAAATCTTGAATTCGGTTCCACTCTTAAAATCTATAAGATATATCTGAAGCTCTTCGGAAGGATACTGCAATAAAGCACCTGTAATAATTGCATGAAGCAATCTACTCTTACCACTACCTATCTGACCACAAATAAGGGCATGAATAGACTGACTACCCTGCATACCAAGTTTCAAACTCTGAATATCACTAGCTCCGCTCAATCCAATAGGAATTGATATTCCATCGTCTGTTGAGAACTTCAAATACTGAGCAGGGGAAGGAGCAATATGCTGATAGTTAATAACTATCCTTCCAGCATCTTTAATACCCTTCTTCATTACAGGAGCAATATTTACTATTTCCTTTACATCCAAAGGCTTATCAATCATGAACCGAATATTTTCATTTTGTAATTCATCACAAACATATCCAGGTTCAACCATCTTAAAGCAGGTACACATCTGCTCAATATTAGAGATCTGGCCCTTCACTTTAGGGTCCATATTGGCTAATTGCTCATCATTAGCCATTATTACAACATAGACTCCACATTCCTTACCTGTGGCAACAACCTGACTTAGCAATTCAATAGATTTAGGAGTAAAGCCAGCAGGGAAGTCCATTATACCCACGATATTATACGGCTGCGGGTTAAGAGTATTTGCGGCATTATACTCACGTATATTCTTGTACTGTCCCTTAAATGTGTTGACCTGCATATTCTTAATATGGTCAACAACAATCTGCAACTGTTGCTCTACAGCAGTTGCCTCTGTTTGTATTCCGCCCAGAATAATACTGGTTCCGGTTGAATTATCCTCTTCAAAATGCTTGAAGACCGCAAAACTCTGACCCGATTTCAATGGATCTATGAAATGGAAACGCATCTTATTAGGAGGCGTCGCAAGGAAAGTATTCATGCAGATAGTCTGCATGTTTGCTTTAGCTACTTCCCCGTTTTTGTTTCCGTATTTATAACACAAAGCAAGACTCTCGTTTATGGCTATCGTATAAGGAAATACAAACGCTCCATTTTTCAGAATAAAGCCATAATTCTGAGTCATAAACTGATTTACGATTTTATTCGTTAAGAACTGGTCAAACTTAAAGTACACATACCCTACAGTTACATTAAGGGGTTCGATTTTGGCAGTCTGGTACCCCTGTGCTCCATACACCTTCCTTATCATTAATGAATCCACAAACTTCTTAAGCACATTTGGCGGCAAATTCATAAGGTGTTCTGACTGGTATTTCTTAGTCGCATTTATCAAGGCTTCTTCACGTTTTTTCTTTGTCGAAGCATTTTCATTTTCATGCTGTTGCAACAGATTCTGCTTTGTCGTAGCCTGTTGCTGCAGAAGAGCCTTTCTCTTCTCTGTATATTTCTGTTCCAGCTCAACTCGATACTTTACATATGCCTGTTTTTCCTGTTCAGCATTAGCACTTAACTGCTGCAGCTCATTGGCCATTCTTCTAGATGCCTCGGCGACCATCGAAGCAACCTTCTTGTCCGTTTCAGGCATAATAGAATCTTGCTCACGGATTTCCTTATCAAAAAGCTCTTGTGCCTTACATTTCATAGAGAAAAACTCTATACACTTTGTTTTTAAAAGCGAAGGATGAATAAGCTTCTTCAACAGCTTTTCATCGAGCTCATTTATCTCCTTGGCCATATAATTCGGATTACTCGTCATCAATTGATCCAAGGTAGTTGCCGATATCGGAGAAAGCTCAGTAGAACTCTTCGCAACTTTCTTATATCTTTTTGCCTTGATCGTACTCTCAGCTCGGCTTATTTCATCTAAATATCCCTGCAGAGTTTTCTTCCGGCTCTCAATCTGAGAACTCATATCTCTACGATACTTATCAGAGTTCTGCTTAACATCCTGTTCAGCTTTTCTAGCATTATCCTTCTTTTGGTTCGTAGCCCTTTGAGTTGTCTTATACTGATTCTCCCACTGCTCAAGAGCAGAGCTTTCCTCGTATTCGAGCTGCGATATCTGCTGGGCATGATTATTAGTCATCCGGCTTACCTGTGCCGCATGATCTTTATCCATCTCTTCCACTTTTTTCTTGTATCCGTTCTGGATATTCGTACACTCTTGCATATAAGAATTGGCAAGTCTTTCCAATTCATGCCATATATCCATGACAAGGGCATACTCATCCTTCACATTTACAATGTCCTGCTCTGTGAGTGGGGTCTTCAACATTTTTTTATACTCCTAATTCTTTAGAATGTACTGCTTATATCACTTAATTCCTTCTCAAATTCTTGCTGCGCCTCGGTTGCTGCTCTATCATTCTCCGATATGGCATTATTGAATTCCTGTGTAGATTGATCTATACGTCCTCTACCCGTATCTCTTGCCCCACGCCCAAAACTACCTATTCCATCCATTCTCTCGAATGTAGCTTTGACCTGTTCATTGTTTTTAATTTGATTGGAAGCATCCTTGCTGGATGTCTCCATTGTCTTTTTACCAGCTTCAACCTTACTGCTTACTTCTGAATGCATATAACCTTCTGCATCCGCTTTGGTGCCTTCTGAAACAGCTTTAGCCGCATCTGCAATCTCGTCATCGACATCTGACGGAAGTGAATCAATAAGACTCTTCATCTGCTTTGTGTCAGCCACAGCCTTCTTTCCTAATTCCTGTCCTGCTCTGAATGTTTCTTTACCTTCTGCTGATTTCTGTTTAATAGCATCTAATTTCTTACCCATAACATACTCCTTTCTTGGTATATGTGACTATTTTCTATCTTTAAAAAATTCAACCCAGTAGGGGTTTTCTGCATCGAATACTTTTTTCTGTTCTTCACTTAATTCATGCGGATAGTCTCTAAACAAATTGAAAATCTTTTCACCATCAAAAGTGAACAACATCTCACCGATCTTATCCGGATTCTCTATCCATCTAAACCCATTTTTCTTTTCATCATTATCTGACATTTCCCGACACCCCCTTAACTTGTGCAGACTCAGCTGTATTTATATATCCCAGAATATTTATAAACTCCTGACTGTTTGATAGAGATTCAACATCAATCATATAATTAGAGTAGCTTACAGAATGATTTCTAGAAGCTCCAAATCTGGCAGTCAATATGTAATCGTCCAACTCATGCCATCCATTTCCAGTAGATGGATGTTGTAATTCAAGGTATTCATAACCATTACCAGTATTCCTTACAATCGCAGCATGCTGTCCAGTCGCCAAATAGTATTCCTTTCCTGGGGTCATATCTTTCAAAAGCTGATTTGCAGAAGCAATATCATCTGTTCCATTAAGCGTAACCGATCGAACATTAGGTAGTGACGCAATTTTCTCTATAGAACTTCTCGATGAAAAATAATCTCTACTTGCTCCATCTCTAAAATCTAAAACCTCATACCCCGCTATGTTTCCTGCATATGCTAGAGCCAGTGATGAACATGAACCTTGAGTCAGATCTCCTCCGCTCAGTTTATTTACTATATCCTCCGTTGTTCTATTTCCATGAGCAATTTGCAACGGTCTATATGCTACATTTGATTTTGTCAAATGATTGACTATCGAATCATAATTACTGGAATTGGAAAATGTATCCGAAATCCAATCGCTTATTACCCCACCAACTTCAGGCTGCGTTTCAGTCGATTCATTTGTATTTTCCACTCTAGCATTATCTGAAGGAATACTGTCTATGGATCCACCCCCACTACCGGACTTCCCTATTTCTCCATCAGATTCTTCTCCGAGTTCATTTAAAAGCTGTTCATATTTCTGTGATTGTTCCTGATAATCCTTCCTTGCTTGTTCTACACTTTTTTTACCAAACGGATTATCTCTCATCGATTCCAAAGTGCTCATTCCGCTTCGAAGTTTGTCTATTTCATCATCTATTTCTCCGGCAATCCTTCTTTTTTCTTCTTCATTCTCATCATGTTCTTCATTTAATCTTGAATCTTCTCTTTCCCCTACATCAGATACATCTCTAACAGTCTCGGCAATTTCATCATCGACATCAGATAACATATCATTTATTGTATCCAACAACGAATACTCGTTCTTTAATACTGTTTGATCACTACGTATTCTGTCAGATTCTTCTCTCGCTTCTCCGACATCTTTTCTTTTGTTTTCATAGTTTTTTCCCATCTTAACCTCATTAATTATGTATTAATCTATCTCGACGTTCTTTTTGTTCCTGGCTCCGCTCATAGCCGTATTTTTCCTTAATGAAAATTGATACATCACGGTATTGCTTAAACTTTTCAATGAATACATCACCGACAGCTTTTTCATAGAATCTATTCTGCTTTTTATAAAACGAAATTGCGAATATAATCTCTTCTATACTGTCACATAACATATGAAAATGACTCTCGGCGTCTTCCTTCATTATTTTCAAATCTTCTTCTCTGTTCTTGAATGTCTTTTCAATCTCAGCTTTCTTTTCTCTAGGCACTTTATCCCAAACTGTATGTTCCAACTTCTGCCTACTAGCTTCAATATCACTCTCCATCGTAATAATACGTTCGCACTCTTCCTGGAAATCTTCGAAATCATCTACCGTATCATCCCACATATCTTGATATTTCTTCATAGTAATATCGTAACTGCGTTTCATATCCTCTATAAATGGGGAATCCTGATAGCATAATTTCTTATACAGTTCATCATTATTTGGCGACGTGTATAAATCATCATTTACAATGCCGTTCACCTTTGACCACTGATGCATCTGAAGCTCAAACGGTTTCAACAAGCCTTCATAAATAGCCAATGTCTTACCTTGAGTAAATGTTGACATTCTCTCAAGCTGAACATCATCAGCGGACATCGTACTTCCAAGGAGCCCTCTATCGTCTGCTGACGTCATCCTGTGTCCAAGTTTTAGGGAAGTGTTCTTTATAACTTCCGGAGCCATCGCGGTAGGTAACTGGTCCGCTATGATAATTGCTTCATTCAGTGCACGAACTTCCGCAAGCATTTTAACTATGAAGGCAGTTGCTGCAATCTTCGGATTTGCTCCCTCACCTGCATCTTTCTCTGCCTTAGGTCCTATAAGGTTGTGCGCTTCCTCAAAAAAGATCACATGTCTAACAGGAGTTTTATCCTTTTCCTTCCTTGTCATAGGGTTAGCTTTTAGAGATTCCCTAATCAGAGTGGAAAGCATCAATGTAAGGAAATTTGCTGGCCCACTACCCATAGATTCAAGCTCTATGACAACTGACCTCTTAAGCCAGTCCTCAGGCGCAATCGTCGAATACGGAACATTAAATACATCGCCCATTTCTCTCGAAAGCAGGCTACCAATTCTAACCTGTAATACAGATTTCAGATTACCTTTTATCTCGCCCTCGTAATCTGTTTCATCAAGTATTTTTTCCAGAGTCTTATACAGTTCACCCATAGTAGGATACGGAAGCGTGCCATTGTTAATCATGTATGGCAGCCAGCCTTTATCGCGATATACTCGCTCTATTGCACGATCCAACAAGAACGGCATCGGAGGATCCATAGAAAATGAACCGTCAAATACATTAATAAGATTTTGAATATGTTCCGCTAAAGACATCTTCGTCGGGAATTCAAACGGATTGATATGTAAAAGGAAATTAGTTCCCGATGACGGCGAGAACACAGTTATTCCCTTCATCTCCTCTCTGTTCACCAATGCCCTATACTCCTGCTTTGCAGGCTCAAGGATCAAAAAGGGGATTGATTTCTGATAAAGAGAAGTCGCTAAATGAAGCATACTATTAGTTTTACCGGAACCAGGGACACCGGCAAGAAATGCATGCTTAGGTAAATTCTTTAACGGTATATATACTTCATATCCATCAGAATCCATGCCAAGATATAATCCGGATGAATCATGACCTGGCGCAGTCTCTTTTGGTATCTCGATACTCTCTCCCGGGTACAACGCCGGAAAAACAATAAAGGGCTTTAACTCTTCAATAGTAAACAAGGTCGGCCAAAATTTTAACTCTATAGGAGCATTCTTATGACATACAGGCAAAACCTTACTATTCAATATATCTTGAATAGAAAAAGTCCCTTGTAGAGTTTGTATATCATGAGAGCCCTTCTCCAGTGCCTCAGAAGCCGCAGCATCTAGCAGCATATTGGCATACTCTTCACTGTCAGCGTAAACACGAATATTTGCCTGAAAATGCGGATTTTCCGATATTTCCTTAATCAAATCTTTATATCTGTTTAGGGTGTAATCTGCGTTCTCATCCTTTTGGAATGAAGTCGTGCCATTATTGCTTTTTTCAACACGTAATGTCAGCATTGCACGTAGCGCAAGCATTACATTCCCAAGCATTTCCGGAGATTCAATCTTGTTAGTATAATCAACCGGCATCACATCAACGCAATATACGCAAGGCATATTCATGTTCTGCATCATACTAAACATATTGAAAAGACGTGCATCTTCGTTTATTTCCCACTTATTCACAGAATAGAAATACCCATTTTCTTTCTTATCTGCCTGAGAAAACTTTTCCCTCTTTATCAATGTGGACATCTGAGAATAACTGTTACTACGGCTAAGCTTAAGAGTAACAAAATCATCCATTTTATCCTTTTTGTCTACTGGTTGTCCCTGGCTTTCTCTAAAACGAGCAATCCATGATACGTATTTATCTATCATGCTTACAGGAATAACCTTTTTTAATTCATTCGTGTCAAGTTTTTCAAGCCACCCCTTGTAAGCATTAAGCTGCTCTTCGGGAATAACTCTAACGATATCAAAATACGGTGACAACACGGAATTCTGAACCATATTGTCAACATATGCGCTTGATTTCTCACTGTCAAATTCCAAATAAATTTTCAGTCTCTTCCCCTTCGATTCAGCAGGGTTATACTCGTATATCCAATGTACAGTTTCGCCAGATAGCAAAGCCTGTCGATGGATCTGACGCAAAAAAGACAAATGCTTCTTTAATACTCCATCTACGCCGTCCTCATCTAAAGCACTGTATTTGCTCAACGTAAGATCCGGTATTCTCTTAATCTCATAAATACTCTTTGCCATCCAACCTATACCTCATTTCATTTTCAATGCTGTACGTGCCACATTTCTTTGTTCAGTGAATATCACTTTTTTTGAATTAATCAATTCTCGATTTCGCTCATCTGTAACAAATATATCTACATGATCAATCATCGAAAAATCCACTTCACTGTCGCCCGCAGCTATGCTTTTTTCAACAGAAAATCTGTTTTTAAATCTTTTTATTGCCGCTCCCTTTGTTAACAATTCAGAACATACATAAAGTTTTTCACCATGCATGAACCAATAAAAACCTTCATATTGATTCAATCCTTTGATCACTTCTTCTCGTATTCCATCATCTGCGGTTTTAATGAATACAACGATTCCATCTTGAATCTTTACATCAGCATATTGTTCCGCCCATGCTGCAATATCGTTTAATGTTTCCAGTGAATCCTTTAATAATCGCCTTGTTTCTTCCTCCCAAAGAGAATCCTCAATTCCATTTATCAGAAGAATCCCTCCATTATCCAACAATGCATACTGCGGACAATTCTCCTTGAATATCCCTATTCTATCGTACTGGGCCTTTGTTCTACTCGTTATCGGTATAAACTCACCGCAATTAATTACATCCTCAAGAGCCGTAAGAGTATCTCTTTCTATAAATGAGATCTGTCTATCCTTGTATATCTCAACAGGCTTATATCCCTCGTGATAATATCGATGAGAGAATATTAATGTCCCATCTAAATCAATAAAGTATGCATTCATTACTCAAAGAATAATGGAACCTCGACCTGCGAGATAACCACTTCCCTCCTATTAATACTCCACTTTACGTCCTGTCCCATAAGTTTCATTATTGCAACGTAAGGAATATTTACGTCCGCAGCCTTACATGTCATATGAACCCCTCCAGACATACGGGTATTAATCTCCAAAAAATATGGTGTATCCTTCATGTATTTAAACTGCACATTGCATGGGCATTCCAAATCCACATTGTTAAGCACAAGTTCACACAGATCTAATATGCTTTTTTCATAGCTTATCTTTTCAAATCGCGCATTTCCTTTAATACGGGGAATCATGATATTCCCGTCTTTTGTTTTCAAACAATCGATACTTATTTCATCGCCTTCCAGAAAAGGCATTACCATAATAGGTGAGAACACTTCCTTTTCAGATAATGCTTCCACTACAGAATCAAGTGTCATTCTGGTATTCTGTTTCTTAAAAAGAGCAGCATATCCTTTCCTATTGTTATCAATCAGCCTATAACTTTTACCGCCTTCATCTTTAACGAACTTGAAACATACCTTTTCATATTTCGCCAGGATCTTTTCGTATGCATCCATAAACTCCGAAAGGCGTTCTACAACGTAATAGTCCGGTACATTTACACCCTGTATTTTCTTAAAATACTCGTACGAAGCTCGTTTATCATTTAAAACAGAAATGATAGAATAATCATCTACCATTACCTTAATCCCGTTTTCTTCAAACTTCTCTTTATATTTACTTACTACCGTCAAATGACGATGAGGCATAAAAATATCAACTTTATGCTCTTTGCAAAACTCAAGACAAAAATCTATGTATTCTTTATCGCTACATTTATCAGGTTCTGAATACCATTCATCGCAGATTTCTTTTAAAACCGAAAACTCCTGCTCGTTTGAACCAATAATATGAAACTTTCCAGTTTCTTTCAGCATAGAAACTATATTGTAAGCTGTGCTAAACCAATGATTTAACCAAATCACTGTTTTCATAAACATCATACTCCTCTATCTTCGTCTTCTTAATAGCAAAAGTCTTATTAACTGCAATACCGAGGTAAGCAAAGCTGCCACATATGTCAATGCCGCTGCAAATAGCACTTTTCGAGCAGCATTCAATTCCTGACTATAAAGAATCCCATTGTCATCCAGAATTTTCATCGCTCTTGAAGAGGCGTCAAACTCCACGGGAAGAGTAACAAGCTGGAGCAAAACTACAAGAGCAAATAAAGCTGTTCCTATATTCAGCAAACCAACCCAGCCAAATATTAGCCCCAAGAGTATGATAGGATACGACAATTTTGACCCTATGCTTGCTGCCGGAATAACAGCTGATCTGATCGATAATGGTGCATATCCCTTATTATGCTGTATAGCATGACCGCACTCATGTGCTGCTACACCTATCGCCGCCGCCGACTCAGATCCATACACCGAATCAGATAATCTCAAAACTTTTTCCTTAGGCGAATAATGATCGGTTAAATCTCCTCTTACTCTTTCAATTCTGACATCACGTATGCCTGCCCCTGTTAGTATCATCTGTGCTGCTTGTTCAGCTCTAATATGTCTGGAATTTCCGTACTGGCTATACTTTTTAAAGGTTCTTTTCACATTCCATGATGCCCAAAGACTTATAAGCAATCCTATAAGAACCAATATATATGTAGAATCAAATAAATACCTCATTCCTTTTCCCTCCGTCCTTATAAATGTCTTCCGCCACCGGCAAAAGGTGGTGGATCTCTCATAATATCCTCCCATTCACTTGCATTAGATGCTGGTGATGATGGTGCAAATTCTCCAACACGGTTAGGTTGCGTAGTCATCTCTCTCTCAAATCGAGTCTCGTAGCTTCCAGTTTCTCTTCCACTACGATTCAATGTAAGAACTCTTGCTGATCCTTGATCATCTATAGTTGAGCCTATTTGCTCAATGATATTCTGTGCAAAATACAGGTATTCCTGATACTGATTTCTTGATGCTTGAAGATTACCAAGCTGAGAAGTAGCTGCTCCTCCAAACATATTACCCGAAGCTCCGCTTAGGATTTGAAGTGACTGATTAAACCCATCCACTTTCGTTTGAGCCTCATCTGCGGCCTGTATCATCTGTGTTCTAAATGCTTCAAGGTATTGTCTCGTATTGTTCAGATCAGCTTCTGCTTGTGCATATTGGCTCTGAGCTTGAGAATATCCCGCTCTGGCCTGCCCCAACTCTGCACTAACCTGATCCTCTTTCATGTTCAGAGCTTGCTGCTTCTGATACAGAAGATTCAACCTCTGAGCTGCGTATGGATTCCCTCCTCCTTCATCATCTGAACTATTACTAATCTCATACTGCAACCTTTGAATCTCGCTTGCATTAGAACTCATCTCTGCTTGAATACTACTTAGCTCGCTCTGGGCTTGATTCATCTGGCTTTGATACATAGACATGGCACTTGTGGCCGCTTGCATCTTCTGTTGGTCTTCTTTATATCTTGAGCAGGCAGTATTTACTTGGTTTTGGATCTGTCCCATGTCTGCCATAATATCTATCCCTTCTTAAATAGATTTCCAAAAATCCCTGATTTTTTATAATTCCCTTGTGGTGGATTGTCGCCTTTATCTTTCGGTTGCTCTACGACTTGCTCAATTACAGGAGTTACAGGTTGTACTGCTATACCCACAGCACTGTTTTCAGGTTCGTTTTCTTGAGACGTGCTTTCATCTTTTGAATTATCTATAGCCGCAGGATTAGTTTGTTCATCAGTTTCAACTTGTTTTTGAACCGTATTCGCATCAGTTTTATTTTCTTTTGCGTTTCCTAATGAATCCATTACATCATTGTGCTGTCTTTCACTTATCTCTGTAGGTTCATATCCTTCAATTTCCGATGTATCGGTTGGAGCTACTCCTAAACTCTTCCAATAATCATCTACTTGTTTCTTTCTTTCTTTTGCAACCTTAAATTGTTCTGTAAGCTCTCGATATTGTGATGAAACATTATCAAGATTTCTCCTTATACTATCCCGTTCCAGTTTCTTATCTTCAATGCTCTGCTTTTTTTCTTCTATTTCTTTTTCAAGTTTTGCTATTTCACTCTCAACCTTGGATACGGTTTTATCTATGTCTGCTTCCTGGTCACGGAGTTCAATATATCTACTCTCAACTTCCTTCAATGTACCAAATAGCTCACCCATTTTTTCTGCAACCTGTTCAGATGTAGCTACCGGTTTCTTCACTTCCTTCTGCATAGACACAATACCGGAAATAGATACATCATCTCCGCTTCCACCATTGCTGATTCTATCTAGTAACTGATCAAAATTTGTCGTTAATTCCTCATCACTAAGAGTTTTGCTCCATACTGCCAGAGAATAGTAGCACTTGTTTAATCCATTTTCATCAAAGCTCTCATCAACGCCATCTGATGCTACAAACGCGGCTGTGGGTATATCCGTTCCATAAACATATCTAAAATTTTCAAATGCCTTTGAGTCACAAATAGATGTTGATCTATTGCCAACGCATCCAACATTATCCCAAGGTATGGGCTGGCTATAGAGTCCATTTTCGTATACACACACGCATTTTCCATCTCCGACTTGTATTCCAAACCAAAAATCATCTAATATACAAGCCATTATTAAGGTACATCCATATATTTTTTGAAGACGCCTGCCCTCTCGAAGCATTGATACCGCATCCTCATTTAAGCCTTCTAATTCAGAATCTTGAATCGGATTCTCCTGAACATCATTTAATACAGACTCATTCCACCTCAAAACAATATTCTTCTCAAGCTCTGTAATCACCCTGTCCGGAGATCCCTTTAGTTCACCGTAATCCTCGAGCTCTGTAACTATTGAAATAGCAGACTTACAGGCATAAAAAGCCCCCTTTGCACTACGAAAACAATTCTTATCTCCGTGACCATCACTTATTACGGCAATGGCAATCTTATCATCTAAATAGACATCAGAATAATCTTCACAATCAAGTCCCTTTGCTACATGTGAAGCGCCTTTCATATGACTATTTATTACTGCATATTTGCCATTCTTCATCTAACTATTCTCCAGACTATCCGAAAGTAGGGAAGTCATTTTCCCAGTCTATAGTATCCAATCCCGGAATTACCGGATCCGCACCAGCATGAACATCCACATTAGATGTCTGCTGTATAGGAGAAGCAGAAGGTTGCGGTGCAGGCGTAGGTGCGGGTGTAGGGGATGCTGCCTGAGCCGCGGCAGGCGCCGCTGCGGGCTGACTCTGCTGAGGCGTTTGTACCGGTGATGTATTAGCAACAGAAGATCCAAACGAAGTCGCATTAGAAGGTCTGGCGTTATTATTTGAATTCTGAAGTGATCCTTGCTGCGTTACAAAATCAACACCTGTCAGTGTTACAAGCTCTATCTGCTTCGTAAGTATATTTGTATTTCGAGCTTCCAATACCATCTTTTCATTTCCGGTAAACTCCAAAAGCACCTTTTTACACTCAGGACTTAGAGCTCCTTCTTCTATAGCAATTCCAGCTTTTGTTGCATACTGAAACCATGAATTATGTCTCAAATTATTAAGTTCATCAGGATACAATGCTATATCCGATGGTTTTCCATCTGTAAGAAGTATAATTAACGGTGTATATGATCCAGCAGCTGCATTAAGAAAAGCTTTCCTTGACAGTTTCTCATTTAAGGCTCTAAATGCCGCTCCAAAATTCGTTCCACCGCTAACATATGTAATATCATCATAAACAAAGGAAGATACCGGTTGTGGAGTAAGTGTCTTCCAGTTTGCTCCGCTAGAAAACTCCATAATCGCAATCTTGATCTCTGCATTAGTGTTTGTGGCTTCTCTTTTCTTTAACTCAGGCAAGAGATTACGGATTGCATCATTGACAGCTCCAATTCTTGCTCCTTTCATACTTCCTGATATATCTACAATCAAGAATACAACCATAGCTCTCTTTACAAGATTGGTAGCGATTGTATCAATCGTAGGAGTTGGTTCAATAGGTGCTGTAACATTTGCAGGTGCCGGTGTTTGAGGATCCAATGTTGGAAAATCAAATCCATCCCAAAAATCAGCCATTTTTCATTCTCCTTTAAAATACTTCTCCAACAGTACCGCCAAAATCTATCTTCGTTCCCGGATCAAGTTTCACATATCCTTGAGGCGGAACATCCATTGACTCTCCTGTGGATTTTATTGCTTTCCATGTACTACTGCTCAAATTTCCAAGCCCAAGTACACTTTTATCTGACAAACTCATTTTGACCATTCCGGCCACAGTCGTATAGTCAGCACTATATTGATCAATGTGGCAGTTATAGATTTTCGAGTCGTTTCCAAGCACAACTACGTACTCTGGTAATTTCAGAAACCTACAGCCTTGAGGAATAGGCTGCTTTGCATATGCATTAATAAACTGCTCACGTCCATCTATTTTTACGAGCATTCCTCTTGCCTTAATAAGTGCCTCTTCCCATTCAACCTCTGTCACTCGGTTATTTATATCCTTCATTCCCTTTGTGAAAGCTTTAGTAAATGTGTACTGAATGTCGGGCGGATACATATTCCAGCGCTTGATCACATTAGGCTGAGCTTCGGGGTTCGGTCTATTCTTATCATTATTTGGATCATAAACAAATATCGGATTGACACCATACAACTGAGCGCCAATGGCATCCGTTAACGGAAACTGAATTGTGTATTCTCCTTCAAGTGGATGATCAATATAGAACAACCTAAATAAAAGTACCGCCAAAGAGAATCTATCTGAATGAGTATTGGGTCGTGTCTGATCTATTACAACCTCAGGGGCCATATATCTTGCCATACCCTTCACTCCCAGATTTACACCATAAGGAGCAACATTATCATTGTCACAGATAAGGACATCTCCATCTACAGGATTAATAAAGAATCCACCCTCATTTACATCCTGGTAGCTATATCCCATACTATGTAATACACGGAAACTCTCAACAATATTTAAGCAAGCCCTAAACATAGTTTCATAATCCTTAAAACGAACTATGTTCAATAAAAACTCTCCAAACTCGTGATACTTCGACGGACGGAGCTCCATAATATATCCATAGCTTCCCTTATACTTCGCAGTTAGCATCAAAGGCCAGAGGTAATGCTCATTAGGAGCTCCCTTCTTCACATTACTCTTCAGATTCTCATAAAAAGCTTCGGGAGGCACAGGTCGCTTGTACCACTTAAGAGCACAGGTCTTTCCCTGATAATTAACTTTATAAACTTCTCCCTGTCCACCTTCTGCAAGATATTCGATTATTTGTACGCTTTGGTTCCCATCAACAGTAGGAATCTGTTCGCCTTTGGTTAATGATGGCATCTTGTCACCTCTCTCATATAATATTTACCTTCTCAAAACCAAAATCTATTACCGCACCTTTAGCAATCGGTGCTGCACTCTTCGGAGCCACAGAAAGTTTTTGCCCATCCGGCAGATCAACTCTCCATGTTTCCTCAGAAGTATTGCCCAATGCAAGAACTTTTTTATCTTTGTTGCTACTTACAACAACTCCAAGTTTCCTGTCATCTTCTGTGGAAGATATGTCTTTTCGGAATATTTCAAGACCATCTAATAACCGAATGGATACCCCATCCTTCGAAAGAGTATAACCCTCCTCGTCCTGCTTTTTACCAGTCCCAAACTGATTTTTCCAATCTGATATCTGAGGACGATGAGCAGGATCTGACCTATTACAAAAAATCTTAGAGAACAAAGCTTTTATCTCACCGTTCTTATCATCATTCCAAAACGAAATCGTACTGGAGCCTATTAAACTGTTAAGTGCATTGCTCTGATCCTCTTCAGAGAAAACAAATCTAAGATTCCTATAATTTTCTTTTTTCTGCTCCACATTCATTGAGAACGATTTACTCTCTTTTATTCCGTCATATGGCAATGAATAATATCTCAACACATATAGCAATACAGCAAGGCAATATACGTCTTGTTGCTCGTTCCATTCCGCACCTGTATAGAACTCTTCCGGAAGAAGTTTCCACAGGTCGTATGAGCAATTCTCAAGACTGGTTCTATCTGTCGGGAAAGATAATACTTCACCGGACTCCATATCAAACTCTATCCGATTGAAATCAATCGGTCCGATGAATGTGCCTTTTTCCTTAGCCACCTCATATTTTTCAAGTACCATTACAGAAGCCTTTTGATATGCCTCTGCCGAATTAAAACGTGGCTTAAAAAGTTCCATCCCATATATCAGATTATATAAGGTTGCCTTATTCATTCCGATTATCGACCTACTTTCCATCAACACCAATTACTGCAACAGCTTCGTCAAGCGACAATAAATCTTCTGGCAAAATCTTCTTTGCATCTTCTCCGCTAATATTCTCCGAACGAACAACTCGTCTCTTCAAATTCATTGTAGTCTTTTCAAAAATTGTTCTTGCCGTTCTACCATTCGAGAAATACTCAAGCTTCTTTAATTCTTCAAAGATCGGTATGTAGATTTCCTCTACACCATCTGTAATTGTATAGCCATTCTTACGGCAGAATAATGCAAAGATATCATAGGTTTCTTTAGCTGTATAATCTCTGAAATGCACCTCCTCAATTCGCGAACGCATTCCGCTATTAGACTTATAAAGCCCCTGCATATCCTTCTCATAGCCCGCCAAAATAATGCAGCATTTTTTTCTATGCTCAGGCTCATCCATAAAAGCTATGATTTGCTCTAATGCCTCTTTTTTATAATTCGTATCTGAATGACTGTCCGCATAGGAAAGACTATATGCCTCATCAATAAACAGAACGCTATTCATTGACTTCTGCAACAACGCATATGTCTTTTTGTCGGTTTCACCTACATACTGTCCAATCAAATCCTTGGCAGTGCACGAATGGAAGTTGTTTGTTTTAACAACCCCCAATTGATGCAGGCATTCGGCAAACAACTTAGCGCTGGTTGATTTACCCGTACCAGGATTACCTACAAAAAAGTAATATCCAGGACGAATATCTGCCATTCCTTCTCCGCTCTTCTGTGCAAAAATAATCTCCTCCTGTTTCTGCACAATAATGTCTTTCAGATCAGACATACCAATTTGCTGGTTAAGTTCCTCCATAATATCTTCAAGAGATTTAGGATTAACCTGATCCTCAACCATTGCCAACATATCTGCCGGAATATCATCGAGAGTATATTCATACTTGTTGATATCAGGATCACTGCTTGAATAGGTTCTTTCAAGGCGCAGTCTCTTCATATCAATAACAAGTTTCTTTACTTCTCCCGCGTTACCAAAATCTTCTCCTCTGACATTGTATTTATAGGTCAAAATCAGTTTGATCCTGTCATGTGCTTCATCCGTAATAGTACATCCCTGTGCCTTTATAGTTCGATCAAAAATCTCCAACAGCTGATCCGGTGTATAATCCGGGAAATTTACTACTCGAAGTCTTCTTGCCAATCCGGCATTCATCTTTAGGAATTCTTCTACTTTATTTGAATACATTCCAAAAATGACTTTGAAATCGCTCGCATTCTCCGTCATTTTAGTCATCATGGCACCAATGATTTCATTACCATAAGCAGATTCTGAAATCTGGTAAGCCTCATCAATGTAAAGAACCTGATTATGGTCAATTGCCTTCTGCATTACCTCTACAATCTTGTTCTTTGAATCACCTACATGATTTCCTATAATGTCAGAAGCATCAACGAACAATGTCTCTGCTCCTCCAAGCACTTCCATCATGTGATAAAACTCGCCTATCATCTTACCGACGGTAGTTTTACCCGTTCCAGGATTACCCGCAAAGATATAGTGATCAGGGTATTCTTCAGGCTTAATTCCTCTCTTCTTGCTGTCAATTGTATCAAGTACTTCGAATCTGATATTCTTAAACAGATCCTTAACAAAGCCCATACCTACGTAATTATCAATCTGCGCGTAAATCTCATCAATTGATGAAACCCCACGCTTAACAAAATACTTTTGCGAATCGCCAAAGTCCTCCGCAATAATGCACTTCAATACATCATCACGAAGCGAGCATTGCATTTTGACTTCTTTCGCCAATGCAACTATATCTCTTGCATTACCGAAATCAGCCCTGTTTCTCTGGTTATAAAGATTAGTGAAGAAAAGATCCAAATCTAGCGGGGTTTCTCCTTCTTCATCACCGATAAATCTGTAACCATCTTTCCTACAATTACTAACAAAGATTTCCTGCAAAAGATCCGGCTTATAATCTTCAATAGTAAGAATGTTCGCTTTACTAAATCTGCTTCGCAGACCCGAATTCATTTCAAGCAGCTCATCCATAGGTTCCGGATATCCAGCCATGATCATACAAAATCTGTATTTATCCGGATTAGTCATAATAGGAACAAGCGTATCAATTGCTTCCTTCGGATAATTATGATCATCTCCCTTTTCTAACAGGGAGTATGCATCATCAATAAACAGTACCCCCTCTTGAGCACGCTCCACGCACTCCGTAGTTTTAATAGCAGTACCGCCCACATACTGATCCACCAGATCATCACGCTTTGCTTCAATCGTATTACCTTTGAGCAGAATTCCCTCATCATAGAAAATCTGCCCAATGAGCCTTGCTACAGTAGTTTTTCCTACGCCAGGATTACCTCTGAGAATAAAGTGAGGAACAGGATATCTATAACCTATGTTTTCAGTCTCGGAGTCGATTCTTTCGTTTGCCCAAGCAGGTTTGTCAGCTTTATTCTTTTTGCCTTTACCGCTTTTCTCTTCTGCTACGGCCTTCTTCATGCGATAATCTTTAAGTATTTCCTCAATCCTGGTAGCAACGCTTTCCCATCCTTTGGTATTTTTCAACTTTTCAAAGGGATCAGACTCATCTATCTTTTTATACTGACTATAGATTTTTTTTACATCTTCTTCAGTAAAATCAACAATATACTCTTCAGATCTCTTCATATAATCAACGATATTGTTGTATATAGCATGAAGATAACCTGACCGATTCTCATCTTTATCAGCTTCTCTACTCAAATACATCAACGACGATGTGATATCTTTTTTATCTTCCTGCTTGAATGAAAGCTTTTTTCCACCATCACCAATGATTCTTAAGTACTCAAGCATATACCCCAACTCGTCAAGATTGGGCAGTCCTACCTCTATTGTAGAGCTTCTGTTTATGGTCCCATTATCATTAAAGAAACGGTTTTTTAATACGAATCCGTTCTCCATATTATCAAACATCTTACTCAGATCTGAGTTAGACATTTGAGGGGCAAGAAAAATACAAATATTCTCGTTGACCTCGTGGGTATACTCATCCCATAGATGCGAAACAAGTTCCAAATACGGCTGTAACGGAGCCGATCTATCTGTAAAGAAATCCTGGAAAAATGTAAAAACAATTGCTGATTTATGTGATGTATCAGCCATCATTTTCTTCGCATCGTCCAAAAACTCTACAGGAGTAATCTTGGGTTGCTTATAAGTCAGTTTGACATCCTTGTTATCATTCTGGGACTGAGTTGCCGTATTGTTTTCCTGCGTTTTAGGAAGTTCCGGCTGTGAAGAAGATTCGGCAATGGTTGCTCCTGCACGCGGATTCATAATACGTCTGCGCTTTTTCTCTGTAGGTTTTTGCTCCGTATTAGACGAAGAAGCTTGTCGCAAACCTTTATTCTTGTTGATTGCCAGGATTGCACTTTCATCATCCAATACAAATTTACCGACATTCTTTGCACCTGAATAGAACACTATTTGCTCATATCCCAGGTTCTTCAGGTATCCATTCAAAAAAGGACGAAAATTATTCTTCTGGAGATTTCTTGAAATAAACATATCATCCAGATGTCCATAAATAAGGAATATCTTATTCAGTTGAGGTCTTTCTAATACCGAACCCATTTACATCTCTCCAATCAAGACTTCAATTTGTCTCTTAATCCTGTGTTCTGTGAAAGTCTATTCCTGGTCTCTTTTCTGCATTCAAGCTTAATCTGTGCACCAGGAGTACTGTTTACAACTACATCTTCAACACTTGCTCTATAAAAGGCCTTTCTCTCTTCATTAGCCTCATCTCCACAAAGCTGATCTATCTGGACTCTTGTCTGTACCTCACCATTCTCCATAAGCTGAGGAGCCAGTGTTACTATAATCTCCTCACCGGTTGCCTCATTCTCCAAACCGATATGCAGCGCATTATCATGCTGATCTTCGTCATAGTTGTAACCCTTAAAGGTAAAGTTGTGATCTTCGAAGAAATCTATTATCTCCTCACTGATATTCTGTCTTGAAAAAGCATTACTCATATTTAACACTGCCTTGTAAATAGCAAGTGTAGCAGACGGATAAAGCTTTCCATTCAGCATCTCAACATACTCTTTCAACTGTTGAGTTGTAAGATTTTTAGCATCATCGCTTTCAAGGAACTTCTTTATTTCCTCAGTCTTCTCAACAAGATACTCATACTGACTCTTTCCATCTTTCATCTTGTCAGTGTAATCACTAATCTTGATCCCAACAATTTCCTCTTCAAGCGGCTTACCAGTTGCAGCTTCAGCCTGTTTCTTTGCTTCTTCAGTAACAACGGCTTGTGCCTCAAGATACGCTGATAATTCAGACGAAATAGTTAAAGCCAATTTGTAATAGTTATCCCACTCCTGTTTCTTACAGTCTGCCTTATATATTTCCTCCAATGCTGCTAGCGATGCATCTTTAGCTGTAGCCAATGCTCCTTCATAATTTTCCAAATTATACTGACCGATAGCATCATTAAGCTGTCTCTGTATTTCCAGCAATTGGCCTCCAGAAAACTTCTGTCCTTCAAAGTCTTCTTCAAGCGATGCAATTAGAGTCTTCGCTTCCTCAATATACTGGTCTGCAATTTGACGAGCGCGGTTCTTTTTTGCTACAAGATCATTTTGAAACTGCTGCAGTTCCCCCAAGAACATTGCATACTGGTTATCAATGGTTCTTGTAACATTATTCATACTTTCGGCAATCTGAACCTGATAATTCTTAACAAAATTATCCTGTATACTGAACAACTCATTTGAAAGCTGTTGTCTTGAAGTCCTAATTTGCCCCATATACTGGTGATATTTTTCCGGATCATTCGATTGAGCCATTTCAATCATTGCTCGCCTGTTTCTCTCAATCTCCTGCATCATCCTGTTGGACGCCTCAGTATTCAGACGAAGCTGTTCGTTCATATTCGTAGCAACAGATGATCTGAAAGAACCAATAGACTCACCTATACCGCTCTGTCTGATTGCTTCTCGTCTCTGACGTTGTCTTTCTTCGTAATTATTTGCTGCTCTTGACGCCGCACTCGCACCAGCATATATCGCTCCGCCAACCAGAGCCAGTCCCACAATAGGAAGTGCTGCAGCTGCCACCACCGGAATCAGTATTAATCCGCCCGCTTCTCCACTCATTTCTTAATACCTCCACATTTAAATCCGTTGCATTTTGGTTTTAATAGATCTTCCAGCCTCTCTAAGTGTTGTATTAATGTTACTTGTAAGCTGTTCGACATCTGTTGCAAAATTGATGATCCCATCATCCTCTTCTAGCTGTATTGCTTCACAAACATGAGCATACACCTGTCTGGAATAATCAACATTTTCTGCTCCAATATAATCAACATAGATTACAATTCTGTTCTCTACATGATCCCCTTTTTCATACGGTATAAGATAAATAAAAATCTTAGTTTCAAGCGAGTTGTAAAACACCAGCTCAAGCCACTCTCTCGAATCTACAGGATCATATGTTTGCCCATATTGAAGCGTCATATAATCGATATAATCAATTCTAGCCTTCGCATCAGCTTCTACGTCTTTAAAATGAGTTTCTTCTTCAATCCAGCCCAGGTTTATTTCATCCACAAGAAAATCAATTATTGATTCTCCCCAATCAGCACGTTCGCAGGACATACTGTAGCGTTCCTTATATACTACAAGCAGGTGATCCAATTGCTCAGCAATCTTATCGAGTTCATCTATATTCTTTTGCATATCTTCCAAAGATATGCTCTCTTCCCGACAAAGATATTGATTTATTCCTTCCTTTTCAGCCGTTGCTATTTCTCTTCCGAACTCGCTAATTCTATTAACAATCTCTCCATAAACACCTCTGGTCCAGTAATTTATGGATTTCCTTGCACTATCTTTTTCTTCATCATTAAGTTGGTCTGTCTTCTTATTTGTAGAAAACGCAAAAGAGTGCCAAACTCCTAGTTCATCTACTATTCGAAGATGTATAAGCCCGACCTTGCTCTTAAATACCTCATAAAACCTTGCCCATTCTTCATACTGCTCATCTATGTCAAATCCAAGTCTATTAAGACCTGATCTAGCGGATATAGAGATTGCGATTGCTGCTTCATTCAATCCACTCTTATATAGTGTTCTTGCCTCGCAAATAGCTGTATGAAAAGTTTTTATTCTTTTTGGAAAAAACTTCTCGTGAGGCTTTTTCTCAACTGTTTTATATGACAGTGCTGCTTCTGTCATATATTTCTCTGCTTCCTGTGCGCTTGCTGCGTCCTTATCCTGAGTATTCTTCTTTAACTCTGCGACAAGAGCTTCCATCTGACGTGATTTTTCCATCAGTTCCTGCTCTTTTGCCTTTGTGTCTGCAAGCAATTTCTGATACTCAATATCCATCAGAAGCTGCTGTTCTTGAACTTCTTCCCTAATGCTTTCCTGATATTCTCTCAGGAGCCGTTCGTACTCTTTCTGAACCTCTCTGTCATGTTGGTCAAGATTTGTTCGCATTTCCTGTTCATAGGCGCGAAGCTTCTGCTGATTTTCCGCAGCCAGTCTTTGGCGCATCTGAGCAGCTTCTTGGTTTTGTCTCTGAAGTTGACTCTGTAATTCTCTTAATTGCCTTTCCAGACGCCTTATTTCATCCATGAGAATCTATTATTCCTTCTTACCAATCTTCAATTCATCTTCAATTTCAGTCGTTTTTCTCTGTTGAGCTTCAACAAAGTTTCTGATCTGCTCTTCTATGGCAGTTATATCCATTTCCGCGCGTGTAAATAGTTCTTCTATCGTGGTTATTTCCTGTCCGCCATATAATTTGAGAATTTCCTCGTCTATATGGTACTTTTCACTAATTTCCTTCAGATCATCCTCATACTTGCTATAATCTTTATCATATTCAGCCTGTAGCTTATCCAGTCTTTGTGTTAAGCCTTTCTTACCATCAACCAATTCCTGATTCTTAGCTTCAAGCTGTCGAATCGACTCGTTTAAAGCATCAATGTCCTGTTGTAATGAATCATTGCTTCTGTTCAGTTGCTCAATCCTCTGTTCCTTTTCCCTTACTTCTTCACTATTTGAAAATCCAAAGGGATTAGGTTGTTCAACTTTAGCCGGGGCAGGTACGGGAGCTGGCGCAGGTGTAGGGTTCAATACAGGCTGATGAGCCGGCTGTTCAACTTGTGGAGCTGTAAAACCTGATGCGCCAAAATCCTGATCAAATCCTGGCAGAGCGCTTCCTCCAACAGGTTTGTTTTTCTCCTCATTTGTTGAGACGGGCGCGGGACTAGGACTCGGGGTAGCATCAAAAGGAGTCGGCATATCAAACCCACCGCCAAAACTACCGGCATTACTGTTCGCAGGCGCAGGACTTGGTGCCGGAGTAGGTTGTGCAGATGTATTTGGCTTAATATCCAGCTTCATCAAACACATATCCAATCCCTTCGGATCAAATTCAATCTTTGTTTCTCCTGCTGGAATTTCAAACGACTGAGCAACCGTAGTTGTTCCATTTTTAACAACATCCAGCCTTACCGGAACCTGACAAATAAGCCTGAAATACAGATAACACCCTATTGTAATCGGTCTGAACGTGATATAGTTTTCTGCTTCATCCTCAGTAACATTGAAATTATTGAATCTATATTTCGCCCCATTTCTGACATCAAATAGATCCTTCTCAACATTGTCAATTTCAAGAAAGAGCTTAAACTCAACTGTTTTCTGAACAACAGCTTCCTTATAAAGATTCAGTTTGATGTAATCTTTTTTGTAGATTTCAAATTCATTACCCATTGATTTCCGCCCTCTTTTTAAGTTCCCTCCACGTATTTAATCCATACTCAGAAGGTACTCCGACCATGTAAATGTGATCCGGTTCAACCTTAATCTCAATATTCCTTTTATCATTACTCATATAATATGAGGTGTATTCTTCTTTATATCGTTCGGTCAGAAGTCTTATTTTCTGATTTGCCGATCCTCTATATGGTTTTCCATCATCCTCTTCCTTGATGTACTTTCCATCTACCAAAATATCTATTTCTTTAAGGAATTCCGTCACTGCAGGATCTTTTGATTTGATCAGTTCTTCATATTCAAATCCTGAATATACGATTACTCCGTAGTCCCTTATTTCTCGAATTCCTTTTACCATTTTCGCAAGTGCTTCTGCTTGAAGAAAAGGTTCTCCTCCGCTTATTGTTATTCCTTCAACATCTTCAGAAGAGAAAATCTTAACCAAATCTTCAACATCCATATTGGTCGGTTTTTGCTTGTTCATCTCTTTTGCGATACAGCCATCGCAATCAAAACAGCATCCACTTACCCACAATGCGCTTCTTTCAAATGGTCCCAAAACCTTAGTTCTTTTCACATAATGAGATATTAATAATTCATCCATATTAACCTTTGATGAATGGGAAAAACCATTATTGGTTCTTCCCATTCAAATTGTTTTTAAGCATCCAAGCCATAATTTCTAACTAATGCCTCAAGTCCACCCTGATATCCGGATGCAACAGCATTGAATTTCCACTCGCCGTTATGTCTGTAAATTTCACAAACAACGAGTGCTGTTTCAATAGAAAACTCTTCTTCAAGGTCAAATCTGATCTGATCCTCGCCCTGCATATCAAACTCATTAGCAATCTTTGCTACTCTTATATATGCGTTAGATACCTGACCAAAATTCTGTCTTCTGGCAACAGCATCATGTATTGTTACACACACTGCTATTTTCTGTATTTCATCCGGTATTTTAGAAAAGTCAATGATGATGACTTCATCATCGCCATCGCCTTCACCAGTAAGATTATCACCCTGATGAACGACCGCCCCATTTCTGCCATTAAGGTTATTGTAAAATACAAAATCCTCATCTCTTAGGCATTTTCCATTAGCACCTAACAGAAAAGCCGATGCATCCAAATCAAAATCAAATCCACCGTCATACTTGTTAGTGTCCCAGCCTAGACCTACAAGCGCCATTCTCATAGAATTGTCAAGTGATACTCTCTGTCCTTTTTGTAAGTTTACTGCCATGGTTCTACTCCTCCTTATTATTGATACATATTTACTAATTCTTGCAATCCGCCTTGATATCCAGCTCCAATGGCGTTGAATTTCCAAGTCCCCTGATATTTGTAAATCTCACACACGAGAACTGCTCTCTCAATGGAGAACTCTTCCGTAAGATCAAACCTTAGCTGATCCTCTCCATTTAGATCAAACTCATTTGCTGCCTTTGCAACTCTTACAAATGCATTTGACACCTGTCCAAAATTTTGCTGAGGCGTTCCTGCTTCATAAATTGATACGCAAATTGCAATTTTCTCAACGCTTGGAGGTAATTTCGTGAAGTCAATCGTAATCACCTCATCATCTCCGTCGCCAGCTCCACTTGTATTATCGCCATGATGCATAACAGACCCACTAGGATTTTTTAAATTGTTATAAAACACAAAATCATCGTCGCTTATTAGTTTTCCATTCGCGCCTAAAAGAAATGCCGATGCGTCTAGATCAAAGTCTCCCATTCCAGGATATGGATTCACATCCCATCCCAGACCTACAACCGCAAGTTGCATTGAACTGTCAAGATTTACTCTTTGACCTTTCTGAAGATTAATTGCCATAATGTCCCTCCTACTTATTTGTACATTGCTGTAAGTTTATCAACGTGGCTAGCGCTCTGTACCGGCTGACCTATCGCATTAAACTTCCACTCGTTGTCTTTCTTATAAATCTCACCAACTATCAAACCTTCCATACCATAGTAGTTATCAGAAAGATTGAAACGGCATATCTCACTGTTCTTATCCATGTCCACCAGACGTATGAATGCGTTTTTTATCATTCCAAAATGCTGTTTACGATTAGCGGCCTCATAAATATTTACAACAAATACGACTTTACCCACATTTGAAGCCAATTTACTTAAATCAACCATGATCTGCTCATCGTCACCATCGCCGGCTCCTGTAAGGTTATCCCCTTGATGCTGTATAGATCCATTCTGCAAGCTAAGATTACGGTAATAAACCAAATCAAGGTATTTTCCATTAGCATCACAAACTATAGCCGATGCATCACAGTCAATATCGTGACCTTTAGCTCCAAAAATCTTTCCTAACAAACCACCTGCACTGCCCTGTTCAGCTTCGTCCCAGCCAAGACCAACCATAATATGTTTCAGTCCCGCACTACCTTTTGTAAGATCAATCTTCTGACCTTTCTGTAAATTGATACCCATTATTCTCCTCCTTTACATATAGAGATTAAGTAGAGACTGAAGTCTGCTAGCCTCCTGAACAGGCTGCCCAATAGCGTTAAACTTCCATTCTCCGTTATAGCGATAAATCTCTCCTACAACCATTCCTGTCATGCCATTATAGTTCTCCGAAAGATTAAAACGGCATATTTCGGAGTTGTTAGAAAGATTTACAAGCCTTATAAACGCATTCTGTATCATTCCAAAATGCTGACCTCTTACGCTTGCATCGTAAATATTTACCACAAAGACAATCTTGAAAATATCTTGAGGAACTCTTGTAAGATCAACCATGATCTGCTCATCGTCACCATCTCCAGCTCCTGTAAGATTATCTCCCTGATGCACGATTGCACCACTTGAATGTGTAAGATTCCCAAAATAAACCACACAGTCATTTGCCTCTGTGCCATATAACTTTCCGTTTGCATTCAGAAGTATTGCAGATGCATCGCAGTCAATGTCTTGTGTCTGAGGTTGAGACTTAAACAATCCGAAGAAACCGCCAGACTGCTGCTGTGCTGGTTGCGCCTCATCCCATCCAAGACCTACCATAATTCGGCTTAATCCTCCGCCGCCCTTTGTCAGGTCAATCTTTTGCCCCTTTTGCAAATTAATACTCATTCTGTTACCTCCTTACCACTTTATTTTCTTCCAGCTTTCCACTTCATACCCCAGCCAAATGCTTGATCCAGTGCCTGGTGACCCTGATAGAACTGAACAATCTTCTCAACACTAAATGTCTCATCATTTACATTCTGTAACAACGCTAATCCGCACATGGTTTGTGATGAATTGAAAGTATCCATTTTTACTATAATATCCTCGGCCCCAGGATATTTAATGGTAACTGTTGCATCAGCCTGTTGCCAATTAGCTACACCTTCATAAATGAAGGTATATACTAAAATCCTTTTTATCTCAGCAACATGATCCCCGTTGATTCTAAGATTCTCTCCTGCTGTAGAAGCTCCAGTTCTGTCATCGCCATCCAAAGAAATATATGGAGGTGCTGAAAGAGTGCCAAAAGCATTACCTAAGGCCTGAACAGCACCTTTTTTTCCATCTTTCAACTCATACAAACAGCCTAAATCCAAATCTATGCCTGAATTACCACCAAATAAACTCTTTAAAAATCCTTGATTTACAGGTTTGGAATTCCAGTTTAAATTCACAAGAATCTCTCCCAAACCAGGTCTCTGAGTATTCTTCTGTAAGTTAATTTTCTGCCCTTTGTTTAAGTTGATCGCCATACCATATTCTCCTTATGAATTTTTATAAGTTCCCATTAACACCTTTCTCAAAATATCGACTGGAATCATAGTAAATGCCAGAACAATCACAACAATCCATCCTGTCAAACCGAAAGGTGTACAACTAAACATTGAACTAATCCACTCAAAAGCTTTTACCGGAACTAACGCCGCATTAACTATAAGAGCCTGTACGATGACAATAGTAATCCATACTTTCATAAATCCAGGATTTTCTTTTAATCCCTTAAAGATGCCAAATCCATTGTCTCTCACATTAAATCCATTAAACAGTGCCGCAACAACAAACAATACAAAGTATCCTGTATAAAGCTTTTCGTCCGAGCCGAACACCTCCTTAAACACAGGGAGCTTCAAGAAGCAAAAGCTTATAGCAGTCATCCACAATGCCATAATGCCAATTTGAGCCGCCATAGCTTTGCTTACTATACTTTCATCCCTTCTGCGAGGAGCTTCAGTCATATATTTCTCAAGCGCAGGTTCATTTCCAAGCATTATTGCGCCTAAACTATCCATTACGAGGTTTACAAATAGAAGATGCGTAACTTTCAATGGTTCTACTATTCCGAAAAATGGACTTATGGCACTTACAATAACCGCTGCAACATTTATCACTAACTGGAATTTGCAGAACTTGAGGATATTGTTATAAATCGTGCGCCCATACAGAATAGCGTCTTTTATTGATCTGAAGTTATCATCAATAATTACAATCTCGCCAGCTTCCTTTGCAGCTTCTGTTCCGCTTCCCATTGCAAATCCAACATCAGCTCGCTTAAGTGCTGGAGAATCATTTACACCATCGCCTGTCATTCCCACAACCAGATTCATTTCCTGACAAAGCTTAACCATTCTTGATTTATCTGTAGGAAGAGCTCTTGCAATAACCCTTATATCCTTCATTATTTTCTTAACTTCATCATCGCTCATTGTATTTAACTGGGCAGAAGTTAATGCTCGGTCAGTTTCTTTCTGCATCAGACCAGCGTCTTTAGCGATAGAAACAGCTGTTTCAAGTCTATCTCCTGTAATCATTACAACCTGAACACCTGCTCCCTGAACTTCTCGTATTGCCTCTTTCGCTTCAGGTCTTACATCATCTCGAATAGCAACAAAGCCGATAATAACAACATCATCATTTATAGTATCTTCCTTAAAAGGACTATCTGAGTATCCAAATGCCAATACTCTCATAGCTCTGGAAGCATATTCATTAATCTTTTCATTAAGTACATCTGGGAACAGATCAACTACATTACCATCAGCATCCAATCCCTTTTTAGCAAGGGCAACAAACTTCTCAGGAGCGCCCTTGTAAAATACCTGCTTTAATTCACGAATTTCAGCCTGGCTAAACTTATTTGCCGAATTAAAGCCCTGTGAAAGGCCAACACTATAGTCAGTAGCTTTATCTGTACCACCTGAAAGGAATTTAAATTCTTCCTCCCCAAGAAATCTCATGAGTGCCTGATCAGTAGCATTACCACCTATTACCCTATGTTCGCCATCAAACATAGATGCCGTATTCTTACCAATAGCAATATTCACAAGGGATTTAACTTTTCCGTGCGACTTCAGCTGATCCAACGGAATTACTGCCCCATCAGGTGTAAAGAATTCCACAACTTCAAGGCTACCTTTGGTAATTGTTCCAGTTTTATCGCTAAAAAGAATATTTAGCGAACCAGCTGTCTCTATACCAACAGCTTTTCTAACAAGAACATTATGATCCAGCATACGGCTTGTATTTTGCATTAAAACAAGGGAGATCATTAGCGGAAGTCCTTCCGGAACCGCACATACAACAATAAGAATAGCCAAAGATACTGCCTCGATGATATTCATCAAAATATCACTCCAGCCTGTAGCCAAATATGCGCTGAATCCACCTGCCTTGATAACAAAATAAGCCATATAAAGGATAACTATCACTACAGCGGATACATATCCAAACACGGAAATTTGATTTGCAAGCTTTGAAAGCTTCACCTTTAATGGTGAATCAGGTTCATCCTCCTGCATTTCCTCGGCCATTTTACCCATCATAGTCTTCAAGCCGACTTTACATACTTCCATTATTCCTTCACCGTCAAAAACAACAGCGCCACGGAACAACGAATGTTTATCTACAAAGGTATCACCTGTTAATTCTTCTGGGAAAACAAAGCCTTCATCAGCTGCGTATTTCTTGCACTCTTCCGCTTCGCCGTTAAGTACAGAGTTATCCACCCTCAGATCACCCTCAACGAGAATGCCATCTGCTGGTACCTTGTCCCCTGATTGAAGTATGATCTTGTCGCCTACTACAACATCATCTACTTCTATAACTCCTATAATCCCGTTTCTATATACCTTACAAGTATCTTTTTTTGTGCTATCTTTCAGTTCACGATATTTTGTATCGCTTGCCACAGCAGTCTTAGCGGTTACAAACGCAACAATAAGTACTGCTACTATAGTTCCTATAGGTTCATAAATCTCTGCATGCCCCAGGAAGAACATTACAAGCATAATTACCACGATTGCAAGCAATATGCGAATCATGGGGTCACTGAATGTCTCCTTAAATTCTTCCCAGAATGTGGTGGGTTCTGAATCCGGAATTACATTAGATCCGTGTTGTTCTCTTGATTTCTGAACTTCTTCATCTGTAAGTCCTATGTTCTTCATAATTGTTCCTTTCTTTGCTTTCGTACTTTATTTTCTAACGGCAACAGCCAGAGCATCTATCAAATTCTGACTATCATCGTTGAATAACGTTTTGCAGCGATCCTTATTTGCGTTTATAAACATCATAATTGCTAAATAGTTATTCCAAGATAACGCTGCTGTACCTCTTTCTATTGAAGAAATAGTTTGCCTGCTCAACCCAACCTTTTCTCCGAGTTCTGTTTGCGATATATTCATCTCCTTCCTAATCAGTGGGAGCCTTTTGGCTAATATTTCCATCATTTCATTCTGTTTTTCCGGTGTCAGTTCTCGCATCCTTCCTCCTCTTACTTTATTCAAAAGAACCCCGTATATAACAAAAGTACCCATTAGACACAAAACGCAAAGAAATTAAGATTCCTTAAGTTCTTTGCGTCTATCAATTAATCATCTTATATTTGCATAATATCAATCATGGCTGTTCACTACATCTTCTTTCCCTTTTATTTTCTCTTTGTCAAGAGAATCTCTCCCTTTTACATAAATAACACTAATTACGATTATATGCTATGACAAGCCACTTGTCAAGCAAATGTTACAAAATTTGTCAATTTCCTGACCAAAGTGACTTGTCAAACTAACTTCCACCCCTCTTCTTCCAAAGATGGAACTTACTTATTCCAAATGCCATAGTGGAATTAAGTAATTCCAAATGCTATTCTTTGCAGGTTCATCGATGCATTCCCTCCGGCTCCATTGGAGGAACATATGAGCAAGAATAAACATCTCGTCCTGGCAGACCGGTGCGTTATTGAGCAGGGGCTCAATACCAGATCCAGCTTTAAGGAGATAGGTGCCCTTGTCGGGAAGGACTGCACCACCATTTCCAAGGAAGTTCGAAATCACATTTGTTTCGTAAAGAAAGGCGCACCGTACAGAAACTTCAACGACTGCGTCCACAGGTTCCACTGTCACTATTCTGGTGATCTTTGCGATGAGTGCACACGTAAGCAAAAGAAAACCTGCAGCCTTTGCGGCAAGTGCACCTCCGTTTGCCCGGACTATGCAAAGGAAGAATGTTCTTTTCTCAAAAAACCGCCGTATGTATGTAACGGCTGCCCTAAACAGAATGCGTGCACACTCGAAAAACATCTCTACATAGCTCACGACGCCCAGCGTGAGTATGAGCTTGTACGAAGCGAATCAAGATCCGGCTTTAACCTTACGGACCAGGAGAAGGAGCTGTTAGACTTGGTCTTCACTCCTTTGCTGAAGAACGGTCAGTCCATTCATCATGTCATGGTGAATAACGCCGATCGGATTCCGCGCTGTTTAAAGACGATGTACCGGTATGTTGACGGTGGCGTTTTAGGTGCAAGGAACATCGATCTTCCACGGAAGGTAAGATTCAGACCTCGGAAGGCGATATCTGTCCCATTAAAGGTCGACAAGGCCTGTCGGGTGGGGCGGACCTACGAGGACTTCAAGATCTATCACTTTGAGCATCCTGAACTGCCTATCGTAGAGTTGGATTCCGTTGAAGGAGTAAAAGGCGGAGCCGTACTTCTGACGATTCATTTCGTCCGCCAGAAGTTCCAACTCGCTTTTCGCAGAGATGCAAATGACTCATTCTCTGTTATTGAGATCTTCAACGACTTGTACGAAAAGCTGGGCAAAGAACTATACATGCAGCTGTTTCCTGTCCTGTTAGCGGATAACGGCAGTGAATTCTCAAACCCTACTGCATTGGAATACGGTCCAGATGGCGAGCTCCGCTCAAGGGTGTTTTACTGCAATCCTTCTGCACCGAACGAAAAGGGTGCGTGCGAGAACAACCATGAGTTTATTCGGAGAGTCATACCGAAAGGCACTGATATTGGTCCCTATTCGCAAGACCAGATTGACCTGATGATGAACCACATCAATTCATACAGTCGTCCTGAGCTTGGAAACAAACCTCCGTACGCTCTGATGGAGTTTTATTACGGAAAAACACCTTTGGAAAAATTCCGTTTTTCTGTGATTGCTCCAAACGACATCGTTTTGAAGCCGTCATTACTCAAGCGTCATGATTAAGAAAACTTAAAGGTAGGAACGAAGTCAAGAGACAGTACGCTGGGCGCTGCGCGCCCGGGCAGCTCTTGACGGAGTGACGAACCACATCCTCCCGCATGGGCAGCAAACGAGTTGCTGCCCTGCTTCCGGCGAGGACGG
>Ga0129311_1000272_pt1 | contig 47998 bp, 50 predicted proteins | sample Go1ome_FD_94435 | JGI IMG/M metagenome (GOLD analysis project Ga0129311, IMG submission 94435) | Western lowland gorrila individual fecal microbial communities from Wisconsin, USA - Go1022B metagenome | ecosystem: Host-associated > Mammals > Digestive system > Large intestine > Fecal | place...
GCCTAAAAACTCCTGTATAATGCAGATATGGGCAGAACCCGCGAAGTCGGCTCTGCCCATTTGTAACTATTCACAAATCTTATATCGGTTTTTAACGTTTACACAAAACTTGAAACGGTCTCTGCTTCCTAAAATCAATCCAAACTGAAGCATTTCAACGAATACCTTCCATCCCGTTGTATATGCCAAATAAGGTGTTTTCCCAATTTCATCATAAGCTTTTCCCAATTCTGTTTCCCACAGAAAATACCTTTCCGTTGGAAGTACACCATTTTCCCATGCACCATTGGTAAAATATCTTGTAACAAAATCATTTAAAAAGTTTCCATCTCTCCACCCTGGCATATTTTCCTCAAGTTTTGTAGGCAAACCATATTTTTCAATTATTTGATTCACTTTTTCATCCGTCAAATCACCTTCAAATTCTTCCGTAATCTTCCGATTCATCTGCACTGCTTCATAACCGGAATAAAACTTTCCATCTACTGTCGCTATTTCTCCACCGACTTCTGCAAACCAAAAATACAGAAGCAGCAATCCTGTCGCAGCCAACATTCCAATTTTAAATATTTTATTTTGAAAAAGTTTAAAAAGCTCCATCTTATAAAGTCGCATTTTTTTCTCCCCCTGTTATTTGTGTATGATAAAGATATGCATCTTCCAGTGTACTTTCCACATTTTCTGCACCTACAACCGGCTGTCTTTCTGAAACAATTCTTAGTTCAACATTTTCTCCACTACTTCTCATATTGCTTACAATGAAGCTACTGGTTATCTGCCCTGCTTCTTTTTCAGAAACAATACACTTCCAAACACATCCTTCTACTTTGTCAGTAATCTCTTTCTCCGTTCCTTCTTGAATCAGTTCTCCATTCTTCATAATCAAAATACGGTCTGCAATATAATCTATATCAGATACGATATGTGTAGACAGTAAAACCATCCTATTTTTTCCAAGTGAACTAATCACATTACGAAAGCGTACTCTCTCCTTTGGATCAAGCCCTGCCGTAGGTTCATCTAAAATCAAAATTTCAGGATTATTTAGAAGTGCCTGTGCAATTCCTATTCTTCGTATCATACCTCCTGAAAAAGTCTTCAGCTTTTTCTTTTTCACATTTTTTAACTCTACCATATCTAAAAGTTCGTCAATACGACTATCGGCATAGTCTTCCGGTAGTGCTTTCAATGCCGCCATATATCGCAGGAAGCGTTCTGCAGTAAAATCACCATAATATCCAAAATCCTGTGGTAAATAGCCCAATAACCTACGATACTCTGCTCCCATACTGGCTATCTCAATATTATCACAATAAATACACCCCCCCGTTGGCTGCAAAACGCCACAAATTAATCTCATTAATGTTGTTTTTCCCGCACCATTTTCTCCCAACAGTCCATACACACCATTTGTAAATGTATAATTGAATTTTCTGACTGCTTCTTTATCCTTGTATTTTTTTTGTACATCCATCAACTTTAATTCGTGCATAATACTTCTCCTTTTTCCATTTTGCTAAGCATTTTTTTTATCTGCATTACAAATAAAAGTCCCGACACAAGAAAAGCTACTGCCCATATCCAAAGAGTTGTTACAAAAAGTGCTCCCGGAATCGAACCTATTACTCCATAACTTATTGATAAAAAGATGGCACTCATGCCAAATAAAGATGAATTCTTTCCTCTTGTTTCCATTGATAAAATTCCTAATGCAGTTATACTTGATACTAGATATGGAGTTAAAATGTACAGCCCCACCTGTAATAATCCAACGCTCCAATGATAGTTCAAATAGCCAGCTATCAAAAACAATATCATAACATTTATCATACCCGACAATACCAGCCATGCAGCAACACACTGTTTTGTATTGAAATAGCAGCTTTCTCCTAACTCTGCCATTTTTCCAAAAAACAATTTATCAATCACACTAATAGACGTTATGCTAAGAATACCTGCTCCAACCATACATACAGTAATCATCCCATTTTGATTCAATCCGGTATATTGCAATGCTGTAATAAAAATAATTCCTAAACAAATAAGGACACCATAAACAGCAAAAAACAATTTATCCATGTACCAAAATTGATGAAACAAAATATTTTTTGTAGACATCATCGGCGTTCTCTGCTTTTCCATTTCCTCAATCATTGCATAATAAGTCTTTTGTTTTCTTATTTCATCAACATGAACTTGCTCATCTGCCTTTGCAAAAAGAGTCTTTATTTCGCTATCTCTCATAATCATTCTCCATTAACTTTTTTAACTGATTTACACCTAATCGAAATCTTGACTTTGTAGTAGAAACACTGCACCCCATAATCTTTGCAATATCTTTAAATTTCATTTCTTCATAAATACGCAGAATAATAACTTCCCTCGTATCCTGCGAAAGTTCCTTTAATAAATTTCTCAGATAAACGGCATCCTCCGCTTCGGTCAGCATATCTTTATGGTTTGGAATTTTATTAATCTCCTCCCATTCGACGGCTGTTACTTTTTCTTTCTTATCCCGGAAATAATTAAAACATATATTTCTTGCAATAGTCAGGAGATAACCTTTGAGATTATGATGTTTATAGGAAGTTCCATATTTCATAAATTTCAAAAAAGTTTCCTGAGCAATGTCGTAGGCATCATCCTCTGTTTGAACCATATATAGACAAAAGCGATAAATATCTGCATAATATCGTTCAATAATAATACCGACTGCCTCTTTATTTCCGCTATGTACTTTTTGAATCAATTCGCTGTCTTTCATAGCGTTTTCTCCAATCATAAAACGTCTTACATCTTATATAACCACTACAGAGTAAAAAAAGTTCACTATAAATTTATTTTTTAATATTTTTTCCATACAGCCCCGCCACTCACCTCCACGTATTCTGTAAGTGTATACCACCTGTATATCACTTGTGTATCACGTGTATATAACGACCTCAAAACAACGTAAATTATCTTCTATTTATGAATATTCTGACAATTCTTTTGTCATTTCAATACATAAAGAAAAGCCCCAGAAATTCAACATTTCCAGGACTTCTCAATATCTTATATTATCTTAGAAATTCTTAATTAGCAAACACCCTGAGCTAACATAGCATCTACTACCTTCTCGAAACCGGCAATATTAGCACCAGCTACATAATCAGCATTGCCACCAACTGTCATGTTATATCTCTTAGCAGCGTCTGAAATGTTCGCATAGATTGTCTCCATGATGCCCTTCAGCTTACCGTCTACCTCTTCGAAGCTCCATGAAAGTCTCTCAGAGTTCTGGCTCATCTCAAGTGCAGATGTAGCAACACCACCAGCATTAGCAGCCTTACCACCTACGAATAATATGCCACTCTCCTGCAAGTACTTTGTAGCATCCAATGTAGTAGGCATATTAGCACCTTCCGTAACTGACTTGCAGCCATTTGCTACTAACTGCTTAGCATCCTCAAGATTCAACTCGTTCTGAGTTGCACATGGAAGAGCAAGGTCACACTTGATTGACCATACACCATGATCATTTGCATCCTTCTTTACATGATACTCAGCAGATGGACGAGCAGCTGCATAAGCATCCAAACGTGCACGCTTAACTTCCTTAACTTCCTTCAGAAGTTCTACATCGATTCCTTCCGGATCATAAATCCAACCTGTTGAATCAGAACAGGTTACGCACTTAACACCTAACTGCTGAGCCTTCTCAATAGCATAGATTGCTACATTACCGGCACCGGATACAGTTGCAGTCTTTCCTTCCAAACTCATTCCATGATCCTTCCACAGTGCATTGGTTAAGTATAATAAACCATAACCGGTAGCCTGTGTACGAGCAAGAGAACCACCCCAGGTAAGTCCCTTACCGGTAAGAACGCCCTCGAACATACCCTGAATTCTCTTATACTGACCAAACATATAACCGATCTCACGTGCACCAGTTCCGATATCACCAGCTGGTACATCGATATCAGCACCGATATATTTTCCAAGCTCTGTCATAAAGCTCTGGCAGAAAGCCATAATCTCTCTATCTGACTTACCCTTAGGATCAAAGTCAGAACCACCTTTACCACCACCGATCGGAAGTGTTGTAAGTGAGTTCTTAAAAATCTGCTCAAATCCTAAGAATTTAATAATACCTAAGTTAACAGAAGGATGAAGTCTTAAACCTCCCTTGTAAGGTCCGATTGCATTATTAAACTGTACACGGAAACCACGGTTAACCTGTACCTGTCCATTATCATCTACCCATGGTACTCTGAACATGATCTGACGATCTGGTTCTGTAATTCTCTCAAGAATAGCGTTCTTTCTGTAAAGGTCCTCATTGGCATCGATAACCGGTCTCAATGACTCCAATACCTCAGTTACTGCCTGTAAAAACTCAGGCTGATCAGCGTTCTTCTTCTGTACTATCTCAAGTACTTCATCAACGTATGACATCACAAAACTCCTCCTTATAATAAATAATACTCCTCGAACGAAAGCGGTGTAATTGACCTGCATATGCTAAAATCATAATGAGGTCGCGGTTCATTATGACTGCATATAGAAATCCCTGAAGCAAATAACGTTCAGGGATTGTAAGACGCCTTTGTTCTAGGCTCAATTATATTATATATATTTTCTTTTTTCAATGATTATTTCAGGCAGTTATCCGAAAAATATCAGATTCTGTCTCCTGAATCTGTTTCTAGCCGATTGCCGGAACCCTTGCCAGCAGATATGAATAAATTTTCTCAGCATATGCTCTTTTTCCCGTAAAATGTAATACATACTGCTGCTTGCCGGACTGTATCTGGATCATGACATAATCAATATCCGGACTCGGCTCTACCCACTGTACTCTTGAAACCTCATCATACGGAAGCAGTTTCTCCCCATTATGAAGAATCAGCTTTATATGCTCTTCGGTGAATTCATACGTGATGTCATATGCCTGCTGCCGGAATGAGGCTTTCAGCAGATAAACGCCATAGAATGCAGCCACCGCTGCAACCGCTATCACAAGGAATTTCATAGACGGAACCCGGATTGCTAATAGGACTCCGAGGATTCCAAGCGCTAAAAATACGGCCCCAGTAATCCGGTAGCCGATCCGTCCCGCTTTACTTTTTTTTACTGTATATTTCATAGTACCTCCTCGCCTACCGGCTCGGTTGACAATTTTCAATAAGGATTGCATGCTTGCACGCCGTGCCTACCTCGCCTGCCGGCTCGGTCACCGGGCTGCGCCCTATACAACAAAACGGCAACTCGTTGCTTTGTATGCAAGCATACCGCAACGATTGTCGTTTTGTTGTGCACGGCTTGAGCCTTATCTGTATATGATATCGTCGCGGCCAGGGCCGTTGGAGATGATCGTGATTGGGAAGCCGATATGCTTCTCTACAAACTCAATATACTTCCGGCAGTTCTCCGGCAAGTCTTCATATTTCTTAATGCCGCGGATGTCACACTTCCAGCCCGGCAGAGTCTCCAGTACAGGCTTTGCCTTCTCCAGTAAGGTCGTGGTTGGGAAGTCTGTGGTTACTTCGCCATCGATTTCATAACCGGTACATACCGGAATCTCATCCAGATAGCCTAATACATCCAGAACAGTAAATGCTACATCTGTGGTTCCCTGTACACGACAACCGTACTTGGATGCTACACAGTCAAACCATCCCATTCTTCTAGGACGTCCGGTAGTAGCACCGTACTCGCCGCCATCACCGCCGCGTCTTCTTAATTCATCTGCTTCCTCGCCGAAGATCTCGCTGACGAATGCACCGGCACCTACCGCACTTGAGTATGCCTTACATACGGTAATGATCTTCTTAATCTCATATGGCGGAATACCGGCACCGATCGCACCGTAACCTGCCAGTGTTGAAGATGATGTTACCATCGGATAAATACCGTGATCCGGATCCTTCAGGGAACCTAACTGTCCCTCTAACAGGATATTCTTGCCATCCTTGATCGCCTGATATAAATATGCGGAAGTATCGCATACATATGGCTCGATCATTTCCTTATATTCCATTAATGTCCGGAAAATCTCATCTGCCTTTAACAATGGCTGATGATATAAATGCTCAAGTAATACATTCTTCTGAACGATCACACGCTCGATTTTCTCTTTCAGAGCATCCTCATCAAACAACTCACTTACCTGAAAACCAATCTTCGCATATTTATCTGAATAGAACGGTGCAATTCCGGACTTGGTAGAACCGAATGACTTACCTGCCAGTCTTGCCTCCTCATACGTATCAAATAGAATATGATATGGCATAACGATCTGTGCACGATTGGAAACCAGAATCTTCGGCTTCGGTACACCCTTTGCTACAACGTCATCAATCTCATGAACCAGCTTCGGAATATCCAGTGCCACACCGTTTCCGATAATACTGGTTGTATGTCCGTAAAATACGCCGGACGGAAGTGTATGCAATGCGAATTTACCATAATTATTTACAATGGTATGACCTGCATTTGCACCACCCTGGAACCGAACAATAATATCGGATTCCTTCGCTAATGTATCTGTAATCTTACCTTTTCCTTCGTCGCCCCAATTGGCTCCCACAATTGCCTTTACCATACGTGCATCCTCCTGCTACATCTGTCACAATTCAATGTCATTGCGAAATAAACCCACAATGCTTCTTTAGTATACAACAAGTTCTTCCATAAGTAAAATCAATATTCATTATATTTTTCATAAGCATTAATTATGCCATCAGCAGCTTCATCAATCCATTCGCCGCTACCGACAGCGGCAGGCGGTCATCATTGACCACACAGATATGCCGTTTCGGTATCTGTTTATCGAACTGCAGGACAAACAATTCATCCGCATCGATATAACGCTGTGCAAAATCCTGTACCACACAGCCGATTCCCAGATTCTGCAATGCAAACTGTACGATCATATCACTGGTCGCCAACTCGAACTCCGGCTCCAATGTCACCTGTTCCTCATTCAGAAATCGATCCACATAATGTCTGGTACTGGTATTTTCTTCCAAGCATATGATCGGCATGTCATTTAACTGTTCATATCGGAGCATCTGCGATTTATAGCTCCAGAACCGGCTGCCCGCCACGAACACATCCTGTATCTCCCGTGCCGGAAGAATCTGCAGATGCTTCTGCTCCTCGAACGGAGTGCTGACAATTCCGAAATCGATCCGCCCTGCCTTCAGATGTTCCAGTGTCTGTGGGGTCGGGGCATTGGTCACCGTAACCTTGATATCCGGATACAGCCTGTGGTAATTGCGGAGAAACGGGAGCAAATAAAACTGCAATGTCATATCACTGGCTCCGATCCGGATCTCTCCGGTCTTCATATTCAGCATTTCCTGCAGCTTCTGTTCTCCCAGTGCGATCTGTTCATATCCGTTTTTCACATAAGAATAAAGCATGGTTCCCTCTTTGGTCAGGGATACACCCTTTACGGTTCGGACAAAGAGACTGACACCTAGCGCCTGCTCCAGCTGTTTCAACGCCTGACTGACTGCCGGCTGGGAGATGCAGAGTTCACCCGCCGCACCTGTGATGCTTTTATATTTCGCCACATAATAAAATATCTTATAATATTCCATACTGATATTCATGCTCCGCTGCCCTCCTGTCATAGTTTCATTCTATCATCAATCATCCGCTCTGTCATGCAGAATCATTCAGTGGCATTTCTCCCATTGGCATATAGCATAATAAACAAAAACCGTCTGCTTATCATTTATCTATCATGTAAAGCAGACGGTCTCTTATTTATTACTTATTATACATTAATCTCTGCGGTCATACCCAGAATATCGCGGTTAGCATCCAGAATCGGCTGTACCACTTCATCCAGAAATTCCTCTGTCTGTTCCGGTGCACGTCCCACGAAGTTCTTAGGCTCTAACAGTGCCTCGATCTCCTCCTTGGTCATACCGAATGCAGGATCTGCAGCGATTCGATCTACCAGATCATTCTCCTTGCCTTCCTTCTTCACAACAGCACCTGCTGCCATGGAATGCTCGCGGATACGCTCATGCAGTTCCTGACGATTACCGCCTCTCTTAACTGCATCCATCATAATATTCTCTGTTGCCATGAACGGAATCTCCTTCATGAACCGCTGATAAATAACTTTATCATATACAACCAGGCCATCTACGACATTCAGATACAGATCCAGAATACCGTCGATTGCGAGGAATGCTTCCGGAACGGAAATTCTCTTATTGGCAGAGTCATCCAGAGTTCTCTCAAACCACTGGGTGGCTGCTGTAATTGCCGGGTTAATAGAATCTGCAATCACGTAATTTGACAGGGATGCAATTCTCTCACTTCTCATTGGATTTCTCTTATATGCCATCGCAGAAGAGCCGATCTGATTCTTCTCAAACGGCTCCTCGATTTCCTTCAGATGCTGAAGCAGACGAATGTCATTCGAAAACTTATGTGCGCTCTGTGCAATTCCGGATAATACATTCAGAATTCTGGAATCCACTTTCCGTGAATAGGTCTGCCCGGATACCGGATAGCACTCTGCAAATCCCATCTTTTCCGCAATCTTTTTATCGATCTGGCGGACCTTCTCATGATCACCATTAAACAGCTCCAGGAAGCTTGCCTGTGTACCGGTCGTTCCCTTAGATCCAAGCAGTTTCTGCTGACCGATCATATATTCCAGATCACTTAAGTCCAGTAACAGCTCCTGCATCCACAGGGTCGCACGCTTGCCAACCGTTGTCGGCTGAGCCGGCTGGAAATGTGTAAATGCAAGAGTCGGAAGGTCTTTATAGGTTCCGGCAAATTTTGCAAGTTCATTGATCACGTTAATCAGCTTCTTACGAACCAGCTTCATGGCCTCTGTCATCACGATTACATCTGTATTGTCACCGACATAGCAACTGGTCGCACCCAGATGGATAATGCCGGCTGCCTTCGGGCACTGCTGACCATAGGCATATACATGACTCATTACATCATGACGCACCAGTTTCTCCCGTTCCTTTGCAACCTCATAATTAATGTCATCGGCATGTGCTTTTAACTCATCAATCTGTTCCTGAGTAATAACCGGTTTGCCATTCTCGCTCAGTCCCAGCTCCTGTTCTGTCTCTGCCAGAGCGATCCACAGCTTACGCCATGTCTTAAACTTCATGTCCGGTGAGAAGATATACTGCATCTCGCGACTTGCATATCTGGCTGATAACGGGCTCTGATAAATCTCATTGTTACTCATTGTACTTCCTCCTAAAACTTGTTTGTTGTTGTTCCTCGCTTGAACTCCTCATGTTCGCCGCGGATATCCTCTGTCGGCCGCTTGATCGGATAATTACCGCTGAAGCAGGCATCACAGTACCCGCAATGATCATGGATCAGCTCCGGCAGACGGTTCAGCTCCAGATAGCCGAGCGAATCCGCTCCGATGATCCGGCAGATTTCTTCCACTGTCTTGTTATGGGCGATCAGCTGATCCTCATCCGGTATATCCGTTCCGAAATAACACGGATGTAGAAATGGTGGTGAACTGATTCTTACATGCACCTCTGTTGCTCCGGCCGCCTTCAGCATACCTACGATCCGGTCACTGGTTGTTCCCCGGACAATCGAGTCGTCGATCATAACGACCCGCTTTCCCTTCACAACCTCTTTCAGGACATTCAGCTTCACATTCACACTGGACTCCCGCTGGCTCTGCTTCGGCTTAATAAAGGTCCGGCCTACATATGTATTCTTAATAAATGCTGTACCATATGGAATCCCGGACTCCAGCGCATATCCCATGGCTGCCGCATTTCCGGACTCCGGAACACCGACTACCAGATCTGCCTCCACCGGATGATCCTTTGCCAGACACCGTCCCGCAATGATTCGGGACGCATACACGCTCATACCATCAATATGACTATCCGGCCGTGCGAAATAAATATATTCAAAAATGCATCGTGCATGTTTCTCCTGACACATGCTCTTTACAGACCGGATTCCGTTCTCCGGCGAGATCGTTACAATCTCTCCCGGTTCCACATCCCGGACAAACTCCGCACCAACGGTATCCAGTGCGCAGGTCTCCGATGCCAGGAAATACGTATTATCCCGCTTTCCTATGCATAACGGACGGAATCCGAATGGATCTCTGGCTCCGATCAGCTTCCTCGGGCTCATGATCACAAGAGAATAGGCACCTTCGATCTTCTTCATAGCCCTTGCCACTGCATCCTCAACGGTGGTTGTATTTAACCGTTCTCTCGCTATATGATATGCAATCACCTCAGAGTCAATCGTGGTCTGAAAGATAGCGCCGGTATACTCTAACTCTCTCCGAAGCTCCGGTGCATTGGTCAGATTACCGTTATGCGCCAGTGCCAGAGTCCCCTTTACATAATTCAGTACCAGCGGCTGTGCATTCTCACGGGTACTGGAGCCCGCTGTCGAATACCGCACATGTCCCACGCCGATATTTCCTTTTAATTTCTCCAGATTCTCCGGTTCAAATACCTCATTAACCAGTCCCATTCCCTTATAGGACAATACCTTTCCCTTTGGGCCTTCTGTATCTGACACCGCAATACCACAACTCTCCTGTCCCCGATGCTGAAGTGCGAACAATCCATAATACACGGACGGTGCTACATCTTCGCCATCAAAGCTGTACGCTCCAAAAACCCCACATTCTTCATGGAGTTCTTCTTCCTCATATGCATGATCCATAATCTGTTCGGACATTCTTGTTCTCCTTGTAGTTTATTCTTTTGTCAATCAACCATGTATCATTATGTCCTTTTTCCGGGAAACTGTCAATGGTTGTTTCCCGTCATGTCGCATTTCTACATTTTACACTGGCATATCATTCTATGATTTGTTATAATTAACAAAAAGTCAGAAAGGGGAGTATTCACTATGTCTGAATCCGTATCCGAAAAAAGAAAATATAAACGTCTTCCGATTAAATTAACACTGGAGGTATCTTCTTTATTTAAGCAAAACGAACAACTGCAAATCGGAAACGCCGAGTTTAATGTATTTAATATTTCAAAATCCGGTCTCGGCTTCACAACCACAACTCGGATTCCACTTGGTTATTATTTCAATGCAGCCATTAAATTCGACGGCACCACAGATATACTCCGCTATGTTGTAAAGGTCATTCGTACAGAAGAGCTGGACAATGGTTTATATCTGTACGGTTGTGAGTTTGTCGGACTTGCAAACATCTATGACTATCTCTTTGATGAATATGAATCGAAGGTTGAGAACTAAGGGCACATGTCCATTACTCCGGAATCAGTATGCCCCTTTTTATTTTTGCCAGAAGAATCCTCCTACAGGATTCTTCGATCCGTTCCTCCGATATCTGTCCCTCTGCCACTGCATTCAGAATGCCCTGATAGCAGGCATTATAATCCTGTGGCATCAGTATCATATCACAGCCTGCGAGCACAGCCTTCTGTGCCGCTTCCTCTTGGCTGTAGTTTTTTGTAATCGATCCCATCTGAAAAGAATCCGTAATCACAACTCCCTGATATCCAAGCTCCTCCCGCAGATACCCGGTCACAACCTCCTTTGACAAGGTAGACGGTTCCGCCGGATTTACTTCTGAAAGCGCCAGATGTGAGATCAGGATTGCATCCACATCTTCTTCGATTGCCTTCTCAAACGGCAGAAATTCCACTGCTTCCAGTTCCTCTAACGTCGTATCCACCTGTTGCAGATTCTTATGCGTATTTCCGCTGACTGCACCATGGCCCGGAAAGTGCTTGGCAACTGCACTGACACCCTGCTCCTGCAGGCCCCGCACTTCTTCTCCGACCATCTGTGCCACCAGACCGGCATCATTGCCAAAGGACCGATTCCCGATCTCGTAATTCTGCGGATTCGTCAGAACATCCGCATCCGGAGCAAAGTCCAGATTAAATCCATATCTTTGCAATCCTTCTGCCAGTGTTTTCCCGACTTCATATGCCTGCTCCGGATCACCGGTCATTCCAATATCCTGCATAGGGCCTACATTCTCCATACTAATGCCGGCGCAGCCACCCAGTCTGGACACGATTCCACCTTCTTCATCCACACCGACAAAGAGCGACAGCTTCGTCCGTTCCTGACAGGCTTTTATCAGCTCTGTCACCTGCGCATCATTTTCTATATTCCCGCTCATCAGGATTATCCCTCCGGGTGCATAAGTATCTATACTGCTCAGCATACCATCGGTTGCCTGTGTGAACTGATTGGCCGCTTTGGTCGTAGGATTAACCAGATTACCGGGTGTTACAAAGAACATCTGCCCTACCTTCTCTTCCAGCGTCATTGTCTGAAGTGTTTCCTTTACCCACGCTTCCGGAGTCAGTACCCAGTTCTCATCCAGCCGGGATGCAGCCTTCATCTGAACCGGTTCAATCACGCTGATGTCCATCTCTGTTTTCTCTGTAAAAAGGCAACCGCCGGCAGCTGCTGCAGTTCCCCACAGCAGCATTACCAGCGGCATAATATGACACAGGAATCTATTCAGTTTTCTCTTTCTGCTTTTTCCCATATATCCAGACCTTTATATCTCTACATTTCTTTGGTCTCTTATTACAATAATTCCTTCAGCATCTTATTTATCATGCCCGGATCAGCCTTGCCCTTCATGGCTTTCATCGTCTGTCCAACCAGGAATCCGATTGCTTTTTCTTTACCGTTTCTATAATCCTCTACAGACTGCGGATTGGATGCTATCACTTCCTCGACAACCTTCTTCAGTGCACCTTCATCATTTACGGTCTTTAAGCCATGCTCTTCTACATATGCCTTTGGATCAATGTTTTCTGAGAATACTTTCTCGAATACTTCCTTGGCAACGGTACCATTAATCTCTCTTGCTTCTACCATCTGAATCAATGCGGCCAGATGTGCAGCGGAGAACCGAATCTCATCTGCCTCCATCTCATGCTCCTTTAACAGCCGCATGGTCTCTACCATTAACCAGTTGGATACCTTCTTCGGTGCCGCACCAAGTGCGATCGTCTCCTCAAACAGATCTGCCATCTTTTTGGAAGACGTAATGATGTCAATATCATATTCCGGAATATCGTACTCTTCCTTGTATCTCTGCTGCTTCTCTGTTCTGAGCTCCGGCTGCTTCGCACGAATCTCTTCCATCCACTCATCACTGATTATGATCGGTACCAGATCCGGATCCGGGAAATACCGGTAATCCTGTGCATCCTCCTTAGAACGCATTGCATAGGAATATCCCTTTGTATCATCCCAGCGACGGGTCTCCTGAACAACCGCCTTGCCTTCTTCGATCAGATCGATCTGACGCTCCTGCTCATTTTCAATCGCTCTTGCAATCGCCTTGAACGAATTCAGGTTCTTCATCTCGGTACGGGTACCATACTGTTCTGCACCGACCTCCCGCACGGACAGATTCACGTCTGCACGCATGGAGCCCTCGTTTAGCTTACAATCGGATGCTCCCAGATACTGAATGATCATTCTTAGTTTATCCAGGTATGCGATTACCTCCTCTGCCGAACGCATATCCGGCTCGGATACGATCTCGATCAAAGGTACACCGGAACGGTTAAAGTCAACCAAAGAGGTGTCATCATATGGATCATGTACCAGTTTTCCTGCATCCTCTTCCATATGAATCTCATGGATTCCTACGTATTTCTTATTTCCGTTTACCTCAATCTCTACCTTACCGTTTCTGCAGATCGGATAATACAGCTGGGAAATCTGATAATTCTGCGGATTATCCGGATAAAAATAATTCTTTCGGTCAAATTTGCAATTTTTTGTAATTGTACAGTTCGTAGCCAGACCTACTGCAATCGCTTTCTCCACAACTGCTTTATTCAATACCGGAAGGGATCCCGGCATACCGGTACATACCGGACAGGTGTGTGTATTCGGAGCGCCTCCAAATGCCGTACTGCATCCACAGAAAATCTTTGTCTTTGTTGCCAGTTCAACATGAACCTCCAGTCCAATGACTGTCTCATATGCCTTACTCATTTTAAAGCCCCCTTTCTGTCAGTGCTGTCGGTCTCTTATAGCCTCTGCTCTGTTCAAAAGCATAGGCGGCACGAATAATAGTCTTCTCATCAAAAGGCTTCGCCAGAAGCTGCATACCTACCGGCATTCCATCCCGGTCAAATCCGCATGGAAGAGAAATACCCGGAAGTCCCGCCAGATTCACAGATACGGTATAAATATCACCCAGATACATCTTTAACGGATCCGATAAACTCTCTCCGATCTTCAATGCGGTTGTCGGAGCTACCGGTCCGAGGATCACATCATATTTCTCAAATGCCTTATCAAACGCCTGCTTGATCAATGCTTTGGTTCGCAGTGCCTTAATATAATAAGCATCGTAATATCCGGAGCTTAATACAAAGGAACCTAACATGATTCTCCGTTTTACTTCCGGTCCGAATCCTTCGGAACGTGTCTTCTTATACATATTGTGAAGATCTGTATATTCTGCTGTCCGGTATCCGTATTTTACACCGTCAAACCGCTCCAGATTGGAGCTTGCTTCTGCGGAAGCGATAATATAATATGCAGGAATCGCATACTCTACCAGACTCAGGTCAAACTCTTCAACGATGGCACCCTTTTCCTCCAGTGTCTTGGCTGCTGCCAGAACCTGCTCCTTTACATCCGGATCAATACCTTCGCCAAAATAATCCCTTGGAATACCGATTTTCATTCCTTTTACATCATCAACCAGTGCAGATGTAAAGTCTGTATCTGCACGATCTACCGAAGTAGAATCCTTACTGTCATGGGTGCTGATGATCTCAAGCACTGTCGCACAGTCCGTTACATCCTTTGCCAGTGGTCCGATCTGATCTAAGGATGAACCATATGCGATCAGTCCATATCTGGATACCCTTCCATAAGTAGGCTTAATTCCGGTCACACCACAGAAGGCTGCCGGCTGCCGAATGGAACCGCCGGTATCCGATCCCAGTGCATATGGTACTTCCTCTGCCGCTACTGCTGCTGCCGATCCGCCGGAAGATCCTCCCGGAACCCGATTCGTATCCCACGGATTCTTTGTTGCACCATAATAAGAGGTCTCTGTCGTAGAGCCCATGGCGAACTCATCCATGTTGGTCTTACCTACGATCACAGCTCCGGCCTTCTGAAGCTGAATCACTGCCTCTGCTGTAAAAGTCGGCTTAAAGTTACTCAAAATCTTTGAACTGCAGGTCGTCAGCATACCATTGATACACATATTGTCCTTAATGGCTACCGGAACACCGGCTAACGGTCCGCTCAGTTCTCCTGCATCTATCTTCTTCTGTACCTCTTCTGCCTGTGCCAGTGCAGCTTCCCGGTCAATGGTAACAAAGCTGTTATACTCTTTCTCCAGCTGTTCCATCCGATCCAACGCTGCTTTTGTTGCCTCTACGGATGTCACCTCACCGGACGCAATCTTTTTTCCCAGCTCAACCGCTGTCAAACTCATTAAATCCATGTCACTGCCTCCTTAGTCAAATGTCTTCGGAACCTGATAGCATCCGTCTTTGCTCTCCGGTGCATTCAGAATCATATTATCTCTGTCATCGCCATTCGTTACAATATCTTCCCGAAATACATTATGCACATCAAAGGTATGACTCATCGGTTCTACGCCGTCTGTATCCAGTTCATTCAGTTTTCCTACATATGCCAGCATATCACTCATATCTTTCTTCGCCTGTTCTTTCTCTTCCTCTGAAAGCTCCAGCTTTGCTAATATGCCAACATATTCAATGGTTTCATCCGTAATTGTCATTTCATCAGCCTCCTTATGGTGATTTCATTTATCATTTACTTCTGTTCTTCTACCTGTTTTGCGGCATCCTTTTCAGCTTCTCTTTTCTCAAACGCACCTTTCAATGCCTGTAATCCAAAAATAATAATACCACCTGCCACAAAATATACAAATCCAAACGTCTTCCATGATAACGGATCTACCGGTTCACTGATAGAGGTCGGTCCCATCACGATCGCATACAGAGAGCCGATCATCATGCCCAGTATAAAATACATCATGGCACTTCTGTGTTTCTCCAGTCCACGTTTTAACAGCTTCACAATTGTAAAAATGCCAACTGCAACACCGGCAGCGAATATAATTACAATCGGAAGATAAGAAAAATCTCCTTTTATCACACCTGTCAGCAATCCCTTTAACGCACCGAGAATTGCCTGATAGATACCAAATACCAGAAGCAGGGTAGAACCGGAGATTCCAGGTAATACCATGGCAGAAATTGCACACATGGCGGCAAAAAATACATATATACACAGTCCAAAATTCAATCCGGAAATACTCAGATCCACATTTCCCTTTAATATACCATTCTGTGCCAGATACGTGATTGCTACCAGCAGCAGGATCCCAAGAACCGTAAATACAAGATTCTTGTACTTGCCCTTCAGTGTTTCTTTTTCTTCCATAATAATTAACGGAATCGAGAACAATACAAATCCAATAAATAAAGAACTGATTGCATAAATATGTTTTTCGAAGATGCTTGTGATCACCATGGCAGCTCCGGCCATACCGACAATCCAGCCACTGCCGAGTTTTAACAGAAAGAGGAAAGCTGCCTTCCGTTTCTCCTTATCCTTGCTCACAATATTATTCAGCGAATTAATGAAATCATCATACAATCCCAGAATAAATGCTATGGTTCCTCCCGACACCCCAGGCACACTGTCTGCAAGCGCCATCAAAAAGCCACCTAAAATCTTCATTATCATTGCTTAGTTCCTTTCTGAAATCACTTATTATTTAAATACTCTTTCCTATAAATAATACCAATCATGAGAAATGCTATCACGCAATGGTAAAGTCTGTCAAGGTCTTTTCTTATTTCTCTTTCTTCTCAGGATACCGCTTCCGTTTATGAATATAAATGTCAGAATACTGGTCATAAGAAGCAGCAGTCCGGCGAGCATTGAAACAGAATCTCCTGTAATCGGAACCGGAAGCTCCTGCTCCTTTTTATTCACAATATTCAGTTCTATTATCTGATCGTCTTTTGCTTCTACCGTAAATTCATACTTTAGTTCTTCATCAAACAAATACCCCAGTACGCCTTTTATTTCCTTAAAATAATACCTTCCATACGGGAGCTGCTCGATTTCAATTCTGCCGTCTTTACCGGTCACATATTCTCCGACCTTCTTTCCATCCCGGAACAGAGCAAATGTAACTCCCTGCAGCTTCTTATCATCATCTCCTTTCTTATTTAGAATAATCCGTGCCTTGTATAGCCGGTTCATCAGCGGCTGTTCCTTATTCACCTCTATTTTCCATCCGGTTTCTGTCTGGTCCGGCGGATACGTAAGTTCAAAATCATAGCTGTTCTCCTCTAATATATAACCATCTATGGTTTTTAATTCTTTCCAATAATAGCTGCCGGCCGGCAATGCTTCCCGGATGCTGCAACAGCCCTCCCGATCCGTCATGCCGATGCCAACCAGAGAATCTTTTTTCACTACCTCTTCTCCTTGTGCATTCAAGACCTCCTCTGCCGCATATACACCAAACCAGACACCTGCAAGCCCTGCCGGTTCAAAGGTCCACGTGCCATCCTCCAACGGCACCGCCGACTCGCCCTGCTTATACAGCAGAATTTCCGCATCCATCACCTGATTCTCTACTTTGATGATTTCCGTCACATAACCTGCAGCGTCCTCATCATAGATCATCTCACACGGATATTTATCCTTACTCATAACAACCCCTGCCGGAGCTGCTGTTTCCATCATATAGTATTTCTTATTTCCGGTCAGATCCAGCTCCGGCGAATAAGTAACTGCCCCCGGGCCGGTCACAAAGGAACATACCTCCCTGTCTGTCCCATCTTCATAGATCGTAAATGTAATCCCCTCCATCGGACGTTGTTCGTATTGCAGATGCCATACAATTCCAAACTCGGTCTCCTCCTGTTCAGCTCCGACAAGCACCGGTCCGGTTTTTGCAACAGCTGCTCGACCGGTCATCTTCCGATCCACCATTGTAATTGTCTGCACCGGTTCTGCATTAACCGTAAACGGTATCGGATCTGCGATCGCATATCCATCCGGTGCCTCAAGCTCCACCAGAAAATAGTTTCCTCTCGGAACATACTCCCATATCTGCTTCGTCTCTGTTGTTGTCCATCGGGCTTCTACCGGTTCCGGTTGCGCCTCTTCCGGTTGTGTTTCGCCCGGCTGCAATTCCTCTCTTTCTCTCTCCTGCTGTGCCTGTTGCCGGATCTCCGTCTGTCCTACAAGTTTTAATATCTCATAGTGCCCATCTGCATCTACTGCCGGCCGCTTTCCATCAGTATCGGCATAAGCGATTGCAAGTGTTGCACCGTATAATGGCTCTCCTGCTTCATCTACCTTCTCTACCTGAATCCGATATGGCATATCCTCCACCCGGATGATCTGAACCACTCTACCATCCTCTGCTTCAGTTTCTCCCCTGTGCCACTCACCGGCAGGCATGCGATCTGCAGACAGCTCCCGATATTCCAGATATCCATCCAGTACCCGGATTTCCACTTCTTTCATCTCATAATATTCCGGGGCCGCAACCTCCTCCAACCGGTAATGTCCCTGACTGATCCGACTGTCGAACCGAATGCATCCGGATTCATCTGTCGCAAATCGATTTCTCACTTTACCATCCACTGACAGACTCACATACTGCTTCTGATCCAGATCATAGATTCGGAACTCTACCCTTCCATTGATTTTCTTTCCGGTCGTCTGATCCAGCTTCTGAATTTTCAAATATTCTCCCGCAAATTCATCCGTCAGTGTTACTGTTTCCCTGGACTTATTACTCCCTGTGCCATCCGTTACCGGAAGGGATATCTCATATGGTCTGATCGCACGATATACATTACCGTCTCCCCGGTTTCCAATCGTCAGTTCCACTACCAGATAATCTCCCGGATAACAGTCCTTAAATATCGCCTTTCCGTCTTTTCCTGTAACTGCTGTATAATATGGCTTCACATCCTCTAATACAGTTCCTTCCGTAATAGCCTTACCGTCTGCACCATAAACAAGCTTCAGCCTCAGATCACCTGTCTCATCCGTTTCCAGCCTTTCCAAATCCAGCTCCGATTTCAGATATAGTGCAAATACGCATCCGGCCAGCGGTGTCGGTTCTGTAACACCAGTATTATCCTCTTCTGTTATTTTTTTTATCTCATAATCAGTCAATATTGGTATTTCTCTGCTCTCAACCTTTACAACCGGCTTCACATCAGCAATTAATTCCGGTGTGATTTCAACCGGATAAATATTCTGATCCAACTGATATCCGGGAGATGGTATTTCCTCCTTCACATAGTAAACCCCTTCCGGCAATCCTTCTATACATCCATAGCCGGCTTCATCTGTTATGATCTCTCCTCCATCTATCCGTTTTAATTCAGAAGACCCCGGTGTCTTTTCCACGTAAATTCCGTATTTTGCGCCTTTCAGGGTTGCATCCGCAGTCCGCTCTCCACCGGCCGCATCTGTCTTATAAAGCTCAATGATCCCGGATTTCTCCACTTCCCGGGAATTGACCAGAGCATAATAGATTCCGTTTGGCAGTTTTCCGGTCGTTGATCTGCGATAAATCTGCCGATCCAGCAGCCAGCCCTTCGGGGCCTTGGTTTCTACAATATAATAAGTACCTTTGGGCAATTCTTCCGATTCCCCATAGACACTATAAGCAGACAGGTCCGGTCCTCCCAGTATCGTACTGCCATTCGTCCGATCAGTAATGATCGTCGTTATCCGGTTATCTTCATAGGCACTACCGTCATCATAGGCTTTTACCTGTGCCTTCTGTGCATCTTCCCGGGTCTTAAATATACCATATTCCGCACCAAGCATGCCGGCAGTTCCGCCCGCACCCATTTCAAAGCCTCTCCCCAGAACATCAAACGGATTCTCTTTTCTGATCTTTCCGACATAAATAATGCTATGCTCCGGAGTCTCTCTGGAGGTCAGTGTCCCGATTGTAATAAAGGTCTGCGTATTCCGTTTCCCGACATCCACCGTATGAATCGCTTCTTCCGTCAGCCAACCATTCGGCGCATAGATTTCCTTCACATAATAAGTATCAAGCGGAAGACCGTCTATCTGTCCGTAGATTCCATCCGGATTTTTCTTTATAACAATGGTCGCCTCCGCTCCTTCTGCCGCTGCCCCAAGCTGTGCCGCTGCCGTAGAAGCGTATTGTACCTTTGCCTTCTCTGCTGCCTCATATGTATCATAGACACCATACACAGCACCAATCAGAGACACCGGATCATTGTTGATCGCCGGGAGTGCAGACACCTTATTTACCCGGATAGCCGCCGTATAATTCTGTTCCTTTGAAGTAATGCCTGCCGGGCTTCCTATATGCAGTTCCGGATCATAGGCTTCTTTTACATTCACCTTATAGATGGTCTGATCCAGCAGCCAGTGTCCGACTGCCTGTCTATGCTCATCCTGCGGTCCTTCCGTCTCCCTTACATAATAAGTGCCATAGACCAGCTTATCTACCTCACCGTAATCATTTCCCGCCATGTCCTTCCTGTCTATTCTGATCGCCGCAACCGGGTTCACATTAGTTTCCGCATCTGCTTTTGTCTTAAACACTCCATATACCGCTCCCTGCACGGAATATGGGGTTGTCATGTGTGTTATTGCCTGCTTATATACCCGGATACCACCCAGTGATTCTGTATATACTTTCAGATATACCCGGTGATTCTCCTGTGGCACAGCTCCGTCACACCGAATCAGAGGCTGTACTCCTGCCTTTACAGCCGTAACATAAGTAACTATCCCCATATCTGCCCGGCTGACTCCCGTCAGCTCTGCACACCCTGTCGCCTCAATCGCCCGATTTGATTTTATCCGCAGCTGATTGCCGGCCTTTTCACATATAATCTCCTGCATGGTATTCTCAAAGTCAAATCGTTCAAATACACCATTGGTATCTGTCAAGACTGTCTCATAGCAAGCGGATGTGTGATTATATTTTAATTTATATTCCGGTGCTGTTTCCCGCTGTTCTCCCGCAAAACCAGGAATCTTATCCAAGGCATCCACATACTCCCGTACCATGTTGCAATACTCCAGGCTGGCATATCCGTCTGCACAGGCCCGCTCTACGCCATACCAGCCGATACCTTCACACGTTCCCTGCGTGTAGTATCTGTCGATGTAGTACCAGATTAAAAGCTGGGTTGCAACATATTCCTGCCACGCCACCAGATTCCCTGTGTGATCAAATCCACCCTCTGCATTCCGCGGTGCATCCAGAATCTTCGTTTTTCCAAGCACCTGCGCCACAGCCTGTTTCTGTCTCTCATTCAGCCTTGCATAATCAGTTCCTTCTGCGAACCCGGTACCACTCTGTAATGTCTTTGCAAAATCAATGCAATACAGAGATCTTGTCACTCTCTGCCCGTTTTCCATAAATGTTCCATAAATAATCTGTGGCTGCGTATGACCGGTGTCTGATTCGTTTTTATAAATAGTCAGACTTTGCCCATCGAGATATGGATTCAGCATCCCAATCGTTCCGGGTGCCGCATCACCTTCCGGCTCCGGCCGGTTTTCCTCCTCCTTCAGCGTTGCACATTCACCGTTCACTTCGGGAACCGGCAGATAGCCGGAGCAGGTACCAAGCACCAGTATAATTGCAAGCATGGCCGCCAGTAACCGTTTTACCCCATGTTTTATCCGATGTTTCTTCATTTACAACATCTCCTTTTCTTTTAATATCTATCCATGAAAAGGGACTGCACCCTTGAATTTTATGCCATTTTCTCTGCATTTCAGAGATAGATTTTACATATTCTGTTATAGTTTCTGATTCCATGGGGATCCCCCGGATGCTGTCCTGCACAGCCCAGAATCTGACATGCAGAAAATCTTCCTGCATTCCTACAGAAAACAGACGAATGCTGTTTTGATCTGTATCCTGCTATCCCGTATACCCGATAGCCCACAACATAAGGAACGGGTATGTATATAGCTTCTTAACCTTTTCGGTTTAAGACTATTATACATACCCGTTCCCGGTTTGTAAATATTTTTTTACATTTTTATTCTATTAAATTACTCCGATACTTATACCTGCTATGTTCTTCTATGCCGCATGCTTATGCGATACGGTATCACGCAGCTTCCTGCCGAATTGCCTTATCTTCCCCCGCTTAACCAGGCTTTCTCCTGTTTCTGCCAATGCGATCGCCTTCGCCTGTCTTTCATTAAACAGAGAAAATGCATAATGTGAAAACTGCTCTGTAACATTGGTAATATACCGGCAATCTGTACTCACTGCCGGCACCTGCCGCAGATAATCATCATGCATTGTCTTTATATAGTTCATTAAATCCGGATATTCTCTGTAATCTTTATCCGACCACCATTGATCGTCCAGATGCTTCCGCAGCATCTGAAGCTGCTGTTTCTCAAATATACAATGCGTCCGGAAGTTAAAATCTCCATGATTATTATGCGGAGCCGTAAAATAATCAGCCAGATAATGCGTAACATAGCCGACCCTGTATGCAGATACCAGATTCCACCGTCCGCTCGCTTCCAGCATTTCAAGTCTGCGCTTCACTCTCGGAAGTGTTGTATCATAGCTATGCCCCTGTATCATGGAACGGACCATAAAATCCGGTGCAATGCTTCCTATTTTAAACATCATGGCTATTGCCGGTCTGTGATTCTCCCGCATCAGATACTTTGCAAGCCGCCAGTGACTTTTCTTTCTCATTCATATCCCTCCAATTGGTGTCAACACATCTCCTTTATGTGTTTTGTAACCACCATTTTTATTATAATAGACTAACTACAAATTGTCCATCATTTTCTTGTAAAATCTACCTATCGCATATCTATCTTATATCTATTATCACCTATCGATATCATATCCATTATCGCTCCTTGACATACCTGTCCATAACTTCTATAATTGAAAGTATTATTTTATGCTTTTCCGGCATAAAACCAATACTTACGATATGAATGAAAAGAGAGAGAAAATCATGGATAAAATTATCTTAACCGGTGACCGCCCAACCGGAAAATTACACTTAGGGCATTATGTTGGTTCTCTGAAACGACGGGTTGAACTGCAGAACTCCGGAGACTATTCCAAAATCTTTATTATGATCGCCGATGCTCAGGCATTAACCGATAATGCAGATAATCCGGATAAGATCCGTGATAATATTATCGAAGTGGCACTGGATTATTTATCCTGTGGACTGGATCCGGCAAAATCCTGTCTGTTTATCCAGTCACAGGTTCCAGAACTGACAGAGTTATCATTCTACTATATGAATCTGGTTACCGTTTCCAGACTGCAACGGAATCCAACCGTTAAGTCCGAGATCCAGATGCGTAATTTTGAAACCAGTATTCCGGTTGGATTTTTCACCTACCCAATCAGTCAGGCATCTGATATCACGGCCTTCAAGGCAACGACCGTTCCGGTCGGCGAAGATCAGCTTCCTATGCTGGAACAGGCACGTGAGATCGTTCGTAAATTCAACGCTGTCTACGGCGAAACTCTGGTAGAACCGGAAGCTTTAATTCCTGAGAACAGCATCTGCTCTCGTCTGCCGGGTACCGATGGCAAGGCAAAGATGAGCAAATCCTTAGGCAACTGCATCTATCTGTCCGATTCCGAAGAAGATGTACAGAAGAAAGTATTCAATATGTATACGGATCCGAACCATATCAAGGTCAGCGATCCGGGTTCTCTGGAAGGCAATACCGTATTTATCTATCTGGATGCATTTGCTACCGATGAAGACTTCAAAGAGTTCCTGCCGGAGTACGCAAATCTGGACGAGTTAAAGGCTCATTACCAGCGCGGCGGTTTAGGCGACATGAAAGTAAAACGCTTCCTGAATGCCGTTCTGCAGAAAGAACTTGCTCCGATCCGTGCCAGAAGAAAAGAACTGGAGAAGGATATTCCGGCCGTTTATGAGATTTTACATCAAGGAAGCATTGTAGCACAGAAAGAGGCTGCACATACTTTATCCGAAGTAAAGGCCGCTATGCGTATTAATTATTTTGATGATGAGGAACTGATCAAGGCTCAACAGTTAAAGTACAATTCAGAAGTCTAGATATTGAGGTAATTATGGAAGAGAAGAAAACGCCAGAAGAAAAAAAGGATACCACATCGGTATCTCCGTATGAAAATCGAATAATCACGATTCCGAACATTCTGAGTATCTTTCGGATTCTGTTGCTTCCATTATTCGTCTATCTGTATCTTCATGCAGAAACGACCTGGGAATTTCTAAGAGCAGCCATTGTTCTTGCGGTTTCTGCTCTTACAGACTTAGCTGACGGCAAGATTGCCAGACGTTTTAACATGATATCGAAGCTCGGAAAAGTCCTGGATCCGATTGCAGATAAGCTGACACACATCACGATTGCATTCTGCCTGTGCTGGCAGATTCCACAGATGATCTACGTATTTGTCCTGCTTCTCGTCAAGGAATTAAGTATGATGTTCATGGCTCTTTATGGCACTTTCCGGAAGAATAAGAAGATTTGGGATTCTGCGCAATGGTATGGTAAGGTCTGTACAACGATCGTCTTTGTCATATTCATTGTACTTGCTCTGTTCCCACAGATTCCGACACCGGTCATCAACACCCTGTTGTTTATCTGCTCTTTCAGTCTTCTCGGTAGTCTGGTCATGTATATCCGGATGTTCTGGTTACTGAATTCTTCCAAGCATAATCCGGATTAAGATCTGTCTGAATTCTTATAGATGTACGTAATAATAATAATAATAATAAACGTCCGGTTACAGGTTCATCACTTCCTGTAACCGGACGTTTTTGATTCTTGTTCTTTATCATTCGTTGTTGAGCTTCTTCATTGTAACTCCGGATTTTCGCTTTATTCCTGCATTCTCGCTTCTACTGTCTTGCGATCCGGAATAGCCGGAATGCCTCCGCGTTTCTCTACACAAAGACTGGCAGTTGCATTTCCAAACCTTGCACACTGTTCCAGCTGCTCTGTGGATAAATCTTCCGGCGCACATTCATGTCTTAAAAACTCTGAAATAAATCCGCCCCAGAAGGAATCTCCGGCTCCGGTTGTATCAACCGCCCGGCTCTTATAACCCGGCACCCGTTTCATCTTTCCTTCAGCAGCTACTAACACGCCATCCGCTCCTAAGGTAACTGCCACGATTCGGATTCCTTTCTTTATCAGATACTCTGCTGCTGCTTCCGGCTCCTTATACGGTGTCAGCAGCTCTGTCTCTTCATCTGAGATTTTCAACAGATCCACATACGGCAGAAGGGAACACATCCGTTCCATAGCCTCTTCCCGACTTTCCCACAAAGGCTGTCTGTAATTCGGATCATACGAGATCAAGGCTCCGGATTCTTTTGCCATTCTTACTGCCTGGAATGTTGTTGTCCTTGCAGGTTCATCCGTCAGAGACAGAGACCCTATGTGAAAGACCCTTGTATCCCGTACAATCTTCTGGTTCAGCTCTTTATAACATAGTTTTGTGTCAGCTCCCGGCTTTCTTGCAAATGAGAAGGTACGCTCTCCGTTCTCCTTCAAAGCTACAAATGCCAGTGTGGTAAACACATCATCTGCCACTACCAGTCCTTCTGTGTCAATCTCTTCCGCTTCCATGGTATCCTTCAAAAATTGGCCATGCATATCATTTCCGACTTTCCCGATGAACGCGGTACGAAATCCGTTTTTGGCAGCTGCAGTCAACATATTGACCGGTGCCCCTCCCGGGTTCTGTTCGAAAAGCAGCATCCCGCTTTCCGAACGACCCGCAGGCGTAAAATCAATTAATACTTCACCAAGTGCAACAATATCATACTTTTTATCCATACGCAGCACCTTCTACTTCCTGATGGAAATGTCATAGAACTCTACCTTAGCATCCTGGCTTAACAGTCCTACTTCATACTGTGCCTTTGCATATTTACGATACGTAAATGCAACCTGTTCTCCAACAAATATTTCAACCATATCCTGGTCAATAATAAGCTTGATATCGATCGGTTCTCCATCCACGATCCGGAAGGTCTTCTCACACACACGAACACCATCCGGACCCGGGTCTGTCGCCTTCGGTACAGCCTGACAGGATGCCTCCCAGAATGGATCAACGCCCATCGGAAGATTTAAGAGTGATACCCTCTGCATTGCAACATCGAACTCTAAGAACAGGCATCCGCTCGCTTCTCTGTCTGACTTTATCAATACTCCAAAATGATCATATGCTTCTCTCGGCAATGCTTTCATGCTGAGAAGGAACTGTTCCTCAGACTGCTTTAAGAATCCATAGGTGCAGGTGCTTACAGAATCCATTTCTATTGTTTTCTCACCATAAAATTCTACATTTCCCAGTACATGCTCATATTCAAACGGAACCGGCTCTGTAAATGCTTCTTCGTATTCCTTCGGAAGTTTTACATCCAGCTCTCCGTTCTCATCTGCAACCACTTCGTGTGGAATACAGAATGCTCCGCCCCAGTACCATTCGCCGGTATCACTCCGCTCTGCGCGGTCATGTGCCCAGGCGAAATAGAACCGTCTGCCGTTATCATCCTGCATGGATTTCGCTGCATAAAACCGTCTGCCGCCGATTCCATCCTTCTTTGGCTTAGTCCATGGACCAAATGGCGATTTTGCCACCCGGTAAATCGTATTTACAAATTCTGAGAATCTGGAATATGACAGATACCAGGTATCTCCAATCTTATACATCTCAGAGCATTCCGGACAGTTCGTATGTCCCGGTGAGTAAATCGGTCCGTAATATTCCCAGTTCACCAGATCTTTGGAACGATATAAGACGATACAGCCTCTTCTCGTTACCGGCATATCCAGACGTCTTGCTGAGATCAGGATCCAATAACATGCATCTTCTTCATTGTAGAATACATATGGATCTCTCCAGTCCAGCTTCTCGTATAATTCTACCTTCGGGGTGATCACCGGATTGCCCGGATCCTTTGTCCATGTAATACCATCCTCGCTGGTTGCATGACAGATGGTCTGCTGGAACTCATTCGGCAGGGAATAACCGGTATAGAAAATATGGTATTTCCCCTCGCCGTAAATCACGGAACCTGTCCATACTCCGGATGCATCCGGCTCGTTACCTTCCCCCGGATAAAGGGCGGTCGGAAGCTCTTCCCAGTGTACCAGATCCTCAGATACACTATGGCTCCATGTGGTTCTTAATCGGTCCGGGTACACGGTGGTACCCAGAGCCGGTGTTAATGAAAATATATGATACTTTCCTTCATGATAAAACGGAATCGCATCTCCGGTTGAATCAGCGAAGGACATTTTACGAAAAATCTCCATATCTTTATCCCTGAAGCATTCTAAATCATGCTTTCCTTTCCCTCAGTCTCTTTATTTCTCTACCTTCTTTTTCTTCAGCTTGCCTAATTTGCCTTTCTGTACATCCAGAAGAACTGCACAGGCGATGATCAGACCCTTGATGATCAGCTGCCAGTATGAACTTACACCGATCAGGTTCAAACCATTGGAAATAATACCGATTACGATTGCACCGAATACAGTACCGCTGATCCGTCCTTTACCACCTGCCATGGAAGTTCCTCCAAGTACACAGGCTGCGATTGCATCCAGCTCATATCCACTACCTACAGATGGCTGACCGGAATACATTCTGGAGCAAAGTACCAGACCTGCAAATGCAGATAACAGACCGGATAATGTAAATACAACGATTTCTACTTTCTTGATCGGAACACCGGATAATCTGGCTGCTTCCCGGTTACCACCGATTGCATAGATGTATGTACCGAACTTTGTCTTATTTAACAGGAATGCAAAGATTGCAATTAAAACTATCATGTAAACAACCGGAAGCGGAATTACCTTGAACAGATAACCGGTACCGATGTTAATAAAGAATGCATCTGTAATACGGGTTGACTGTCCACCGGAATATACATATGCAATACCGTTTGCTACGTTCATCATTGCCATGGTAATGATGAAGGCCGGAACCTTAAACTGTGATACGATGAAACCACTTAAGAGTCCTGTCACTGCACCCAGCACGATGCCGAGCACAATTGCCAGCCAGATCGGAAGACCCTGATTTACAATAAAGCCTACAGTTAAAGTACCACTCATTGCTACGATCGCACCTACGGACAAATCAATGTGTCCCAGGATAATTACCAGCGTCATACCTAATGCAATATAGGTATTAATGGATATCTGTCTTAATACAGATATGATGTTTGTCGGGGTCAGAAACTTATCCGTTGCAAACGATATGATGACACACATGATGATCAATACCATAACGATACCAATATTGCTTCGGAATACATTGACCACCGGATTATTCAAAAGTACGTTTTTCTTCTTTGATTCACTCATATTATTCAACTCCTCCTGCGGCGTATTTCATAATTTCTTCCTGTGTCAGTTCATCCTTTGTCAGCTTTCCAACCAACCGTCCGGCTCTTACGACACATACGTTATCACACATATTGATGATTTCAGGCAATTCACTGGATACCATGATAATTGCGATACCCTGTTTTGCCAGTTCATTGATTGTGGTGTAAATCTCATATTTGGCATTTACATCCACACCTCTGGTAGGTTCATCCAGAATCAGTACATCCGGCTTGGTTGCCAGCCATTTACCAAGCACAACCTTCTGCTGGTTACCACCGGACAGGCTGCCTGCTTCAATCTCCGGAGAGGCTGCTTTCAAGCGGAGCTTCTTCGTGTATTCATCAATGACTGCTTCACGCTTCTTCTCACTGATCGCGATACCGTTCATATAGAAATGAAGGGATGCCAGTGTCATGTTAAATGCTACACTGTTGCCAAGCACCAGTCCCTGTTTCTTACGATCCTCCGGAACCAGTGCGATACCGGCCTTAATCGCCTGCATCGGATTCTTAAAATGTACTTCTTTTCCGTTTAAGAATACCTGACCCGAGGTTGCCGGATGTGCACCGAAGATGGTCTCCATGATCTCGCTTCGTCCTGCACCGACCAGACCGGCAAATCCAAGAATCTCACCTCTGTGTACTTCAAAGCTGATATCCTGGAAATTCTTGTCATTCGACAGATTCTTAACACTCAGTGCAACCTCTGCCTTCTCCATGTCGCAATAATCTCTGGCATAGAAGCTTTCCAGATCTCTACCAACCATCATTGCCACCAGTTCATTCGGATTGGTCTCCGAAGTTTTCTTGGTTCCTACATAATGTCCATCCCGGATAACGGTCACCCGGTCTGAAATCCGGAACAATTCTTCCATTCTATGAGAAATATATATAATACTTACTTTCTTTTTCTTGAGGTTTTCAATAATTTCAAATAACTGCTCTACTTCTTCATTGGAAAGAGAAGAGGTAGGCTCATCCATTACAATAATGTTTGCATTAAAGGATACTGCTTTTACAATTTCTACCATCTGCTGCTGAGCGATGGTTAAATCTTCTACCATTGCATCCTCCCGGATCTTTACACCCAGAGATGCAATCATTTCTTTTGCTTTTCTGTTGGTCTCTGCCATATTGATTGTTCCGAGCTTCGTCTTGATTTCTCTGCCCAGGAACAGATTCTGTGCTACGGTCAGATATGGAACCAGCACAATTTCCTGATGAATGATTCCGATTCCATTTTCTCTTGCGGCCGGAACACCGTTAATCTTAACTTCTTTGCCCTGAATCTTAATTGTGCCTTCGTCTGGCTGATAGATTCCGCCGAGTACCTTGATCAGGGTTGATTTTCCGGCACCGTTCTCTCCGAGGAGTGCATGAACCTCTCCCTGTTCCAGGCTAAAATCAATACCGCTGAGAGCATAGATTCCAGAAAAGCTTTTCTTGATTCCTATCATTTCCAGAACTGTTTGTCCCATAGTGTACCTCCTTTATAAGGGAATGGCACTGTCAGTCATTCCAACAGTGCCTTTCTTCCCAGTCATCTTACTGCCAGTCGTTAATAGTTTCCTTAGCTTCGTCTTCTAATACCAGGTGAGAATCCAGATATACTTTCTTCTCATCAATCTGAGTGTCACCATTCAGATATTTTACTGCTTCGTTGAATGAGTATTCAGCGATCTGAAGTGGTACCTGGCAGGCAACTGCTGTGAACTCGCCATCTAATAATGCCTGCTTACCATCCGGAGAAGCATCAATACTGTAAACGCCGATCTCACCGGTCTTGTTTGCTGCCTTGATTGCTGCTGCAGCACCCAATGCTGAAGGGTCGTTGATGCAGAAGAATGCATCGATGTCAGGATTTGCAATAATGATATCCTCTGCCAGGCTCATGGATGCATCCAGTGCAGCCTCGCCATCCTGCTGTGCTACAATGTTGAACTTATCCTTGTTATCGCCAAGACCTGCGAGGAAACCATTTACACGGTCTACACAGCTCTCATTGGAAGGGAAGTCTAATACTGCAATATCAGCTCCATCCGGATAATCCTTAGCCATCTGCTCACCAACCAACTGTCCGGCCATGTAAGCATTGGTTCCTACGAACATTGTTATGAAGTTCTCAATATCATCATCAATAACTGCGGTATCTACATTGAAGATCGGAATTCCTGCATCCTTAATCTCTGCCAGTCCTGAAGTAATGCCGGCTGAATCAACCGGAATAATAAATACTGCATCGTATCCACTGTTTGCTACATCGGACAACTGGCTTAACTGCTTGTTCAGATCATAGTCAGGATCCAGACAGGTGTAAGAAATTCCGTTCTCTGCACACAGCTCACTTAATTTTGAATCAATGGAGCTCTGGAATGTGTTGTTCAATGTGTTTGTACAGAATGCAAATGATAAACCGGAAGCTGCTTCCTGTGAAGAACTGCTACCGGTATCACCGCTTCCTGTGTTACCACCGGATGTTCCACATCCTGCCATCATGCCGACTGCCATGCACAGGCTCAAGCCTAATGCTAATAATTTTTTCATTTTTCTCATATCGTTTTCCTCCTTATTTACGAGTATTTGTTCGAATCCATTTATAACGGCAACTAAAGGATTCCAAAACAAATCGAAACCGGTTTTTACGTAAATTTATCAATTTGTTTTCTCCTTTGTTTGATTGTATGTTACCGCACCTGTTGAAATATGTCAATATTCATTCTTTCAAAAGCTTATTATTCGTCATTTTATACAATTTCTCATTTTTGTTTTTGATTTTTCCTTCATTGTTTTTCGATTTTTACGTAAATTATTTTTGTTTCTTGTTTTTTACGTAAAACTTTGTGGTTTGTGAGCCAATTCGTTCATTTTTCTGTCTCCTGCCTCTGTGCCGCATTTTGCAATCAGGGTGATCTTATCAACGCCATAACCGGCCGCAATCTCCGTCAGCTCTGCACTTTCCTCATACGGCATGTCAGGAATGATAAAACCGTCTATCCCAATCTCGGCACACTTCTTACTGAAGCGGTCATAGCCATATCGGAATACCGGTACGATGTCATATCCTTTTGCAAGCTCTTTTACTTTCTCGATCGTCTGCATGTGTCCTCCTTTTCTCTGACGGGATCCGGAATGCTGCGCATTAAAAAAACGCCCCTGACAACAGATTAACCTGTTGTCAAGGACGGTAAAATCTTCACCGTGGTGCCACCTTGATTCGTGGAATCCACACTCTCATCAGAATACCAACATATTCTCATTTGAAGTACTTCATCAATTCTTCCAGATCCGCCGATACTTCTTTTACCATCTTCGTATCTTCTGAAATTTTATCAATTGATTCCGCTATTTCAAATGCACTCGCATTTACCTCCTCATTGCTGGCCGCATTTTCCTGGCTGATCGCACTAAGTTCCGTTATGCTGTTAACGATATCCAGCTTGAGGCTTTCCAGCTTTTGCGTTTTCTCTGCAATTGTTCTTGCGATTTCAACATTCGCCTCTATCGTTTCGCTCAATGTATCAAATCCGGTTTTTGCGCCTCCGATATCGGTCTGTTCCTGCTCTACCAGCCTTTTCATTTTCTCTGTCAGGTTCACATATTCTTTTGATTTGTCGAGAATCGTTTCTGCAATCCCCTTGATCGTATCTGTTCCCTGACTGCTTTGCTCTGCCAACTGCTTAATTTCAGATGCTACAACCGCAAATCCTTTTCCTGCCTGTCCTGCTCTTGCCGCCTCAATAGATGCATTTAATGACAACAGATTGGTTTGCGTTGTAATGTCAGAGATCAGTTCCACTGCCTCATTAATAGAAGAAATTTCCTGATTCATTTCTTTGGCCTGGCCTATAATTTCCGCAATAATATTATACGTTGTTTCAGAGCTTGTCAGCACCAGGTTCATTGACTCCGTAGCATTCTGACTTGCCTCATTCATCTTTGCAGAATTATTGTTTAACTCCTGCGTTTCCGTTTCAATCACCGAAATATTGTCGCCCATTTCGATCATCTTCATATTTACCGCCTGCACATTGTCCGCTAATGTGACCGCAGTTTCCGAAAGTTCCTCTATCGCATCTCTGATCTGGCCGGCTCCTACACTGCTGGTTTCTGCCAATGTATTCAATGACTCTATACTGCTATCCAAATGACTCACATGCTCATCCACCTTGGTTACGATGGCATTTAATTTCGCCTTCAATGCAGAAGACGCCTGAATCAAAATGTCCACTTCGCGAATAGCTGATTTACATTCTAAATCATCGGATAAATCACCATTTGCAATCTGCTCAATATATCCCGAGGTCACCATCAACGGCTTACGGATTTTAAATGCCAGACAAACTAATATACCTATAAAAAATACAAGTAAAGCACCTGAAATGAAAAACAGGTTCCTCAGCATACTGGAAATCGCGTCCTTTACCAATGCTTCCTTTTCTCCGGAAAATGCCATTCCCAAAACTTCTCCATTGCCCGAATATACCGGTCTATAATATACATAATATTTTTCGCCTTGAATATCTACGCCGTCAGCTTTATAATCATTCCCCGCTTTTACTGTCTCCCAAATAGCAGGATCTGCCTTTGTCCCTTCTATTCTTTTTCCACTTTCATCAGCAATAGATGTAATGTATCTCTCATCTTTCAGAAATAATGTCTGTTCAATATGTTCATCCTGCAATGAATCAATAAAATCATAGCTTACCTCATCTCTTGCAAGAATATCTTCCCGGATATCCCATGTAAAATACTGATCCACCGATGTTGAACAAGCCTTTAATCGAAGATATGTGCTATCTATCAGCTCGTTTCTCATTCTCTCGGCAGCATACCATGTCAATACAATAATTGCCACAATTAACGGAATACATCCTATCATCAGAATCACTTGTTGATATTTAATCTTTCTTTTCATTCTTATTCTCCCTCTTCATCCTATTATCAGGCAAAAGCCTGCTATTTTACTTTTTTCTTCCGAACAGCCCCTTTTTCTCATATGGCTTTGACGAAACTTCTGTCACCTCATACCCGGTTGCTTCGATCGCGGAACGCAGCTTTTCTTTATCCAGCTCCTGTTCGGAAAGAACCACCATCTCGCCCTTCTTATGAGAGCTTGTCACCTTTTTGATCTGAAAATTCTGACGAACCACATCATTCACATGAGACTCACACATACCACATGCCATTCCGTTAATTGATACGGTTGTTTCTATCATGACACTTTCCTCCATTCTTTATCATCTCTATATTATTTAATTATTTATGGCATAGTATATATATAGCAAAAGAGCATGCAGCTTAATACATGCTCTTTATTATATCACATTATTTCTCTTTATACCAGCGTTCCACCCAATGCTTTTAATTCATCTACAACATCTTCACTCGGTGCGCCGCAGCAGATTACGCTGTCGCACGCAAGCATGGCGCCGTCACCCCGGCAGGCCTCTTCCCAGTTCCGCATCCACTCGCCATCGCCCCAACCATAGGAACCAAACAAGGCGATTTTCTTACCGTTTAAGCTGCCTTCACATGCCATGAACATCGGCTCGAACTCTGTCTCCTCTAACTGCTCCGCACCCATGGATGGACAGCCAAAGGCAATCGCATCATAATCATTCACCTTCGCCGGATCAAACTCCGCACTGGTGAATACCTCTACCTCTGCTCCGCCGGTCTTAGCTCCGTCCTCAACGGCCGCCGCCATGGCTGCTGTGTTTCCTGTACCGCTCCAATATACAATCGCAACTTTACTCATAAGATGTTACCAACCTTTCTTTATATTATGTTTTATCTATGAACAACTCACCACGAGCCGATCAATCGAATGATATATGCGAAATGCTTCATAATATCTGCGTGTGCATTCCTGATACTGACGATAGGTACGCTTCGCATGCTCCACATCGCCATACGCCTGCCAGATTCCTGTGTATTTCGCTTTACTTCCACCCAGTGCCATAAAGCTCCGGACATCCTCCGGCGGATATCCGAGAAACAGTCCGATCTCATGCGGAAACTCTTCCTCCTGATTCAGTCGATGCACCAGTTCTACCACGCACCGATCCGGATTACCGACCGGATAGTCCATCTCGTTCAAAATCTTCCGTGCCTCCTGATGCTTCAAATCTGCTGCCAGCCGTTCCGGTCGGTACATATATACCAGAATCCGATCCTTCATATATTTCATCGGGAGGATTCGAATCCCCCGTGAGCCAAATCGTCGGTTCATCTGCCGGATCGTATCCGTAAGAGTTCTGCGATCCTCCAGCGGACAGGTAAACAGACTACCTGTTTTCAGTCCTGCCATTGTCGGAGAGCACTGTATCACCAATAGTTCTTCCTGCATGCTCCTGTCCTCCTCACGCTTTAAGTTAGTTTATTCATATTTTAATTAGTTTTAACTAACTTTAATAAAAGTATAGCATTGACAGTAGAAACCTGTCAATGCTATTTCTGTCTTTCTATTCGTTTTTCTTTATTTCCGTTTGAAAAGATTTATCAATTATACTTATAAAAGCCTTCTCCGGAAGACTTTCCAAGCTTCCCTTCATCAATATACTGCTTCAGAATCGCTTCCATCTTCTTGAAGTTATACGGCATCATCATCTTCTTAAGCAATGGGGAAAAGATACCCGGAACGCTCTGATACTGATGCACGATATTATAGGCCGTATTCAGTCCCACCGTATCAAAAATCTGAAACGGTCCCTTCGGAGCTCCGGTGCCCCTTGTCCACGCAAGGTCAATGCTTGCCGGATCGGAGATTCCTGCTGCATACAGATCCAGTCCGCTTAACAGGAACGGCACCAGCATGGAGTTCAGCAGATAACCGCTCTTTTCCTTCCGCACCGGCAGTCCGATCATTCGAATATCATTCGCAAACTGCAGGATTTCATTAAAATATTTCTCATCGGTCTGTGGCTGCGTCATAACCTCTGCGGTATTGTTTTTCCAGATGGAGTTTGCAAAATGAAGGGATAAATACTTATCCGGTCTTCCGGTATATTTTGCAAACATGGATGGCAGCAATGTAGAAGAATTTGTTACCAGTACGGTCTTTTCCGGCAGAAGCGGGGCAAGCTTCTCATAGAATGCAATCTTATCCTTTTCATTCTCTGCCATGGACTCAATCACCAGATCTGCTTCCGCCACTGCCTTCGCCATATCCAGCTCCAGCCTTATCCCGGCATATGCCTTCTCTACCTTCTCAAGACAGGCTGCTTTATCAAAGCTTTCATCATCCGCAAGACCCGCACACCAGTCGCCCTTACCGGATGCCATATCCTCAATTGCCGCAATATAGGTCTCCTTCAATGCGTCAAGCTTCGGCTGTGTCCGTCCGATCGAGCCCTCACTTCGCAGCCAGATCGTTACATTGGCTCCACAATATGCGGACTGGAATGCAATCTGACTTCCCAGAACACCACCGCCTGCAACTACTACGTTTTGATATATCATATTGGACCTCCTTGTATTACACCTGAACATTGTCAGACACCTTTATGTTATACAGTCAGTGCACTGTACTCTTCTAAATTCCATACTTTGGTTACGATCTCTGAATAAAACTCTGGCTCATGGCATACCAGTAAAACAGATCCATGATACTCCTTGAGTGCCCGTTTCAGCTCTTCCTTGGCATCCACATCCAGGTGGTTCGTCGGCTCATCCAGAATGAGCAGATTGGTCTCCCGGTTGATCAGCTTACACAGCCGCACCTTTGCCTGCTCACCACCACTCAGCACCTTCACCTTACTCTCGATGTGTTTTGTTGTAAGCCCGCATTTGGCAAGTGCTGACCGAACCTCATACTGGGAAAATCCCGGAAACTCCTGCCAGATTTCTTCAATACAGGTATTCTCCGTACCGGCCATTTCCTGTTCAAAATATCCCTTGTACAGATAATCTCCGAGCTCCACGGATCCCGACAATGCAGGAACGATTCCCAGCAGACTCTTTAGCAATGTGCTCTTTCCGATTCCGTTCGTACCAACGATCGCGATCTTTTCACCACGTTCCATCCGAAGATTGATCGGCTTGGATAACGGTGCCTGTTTCTCATATCCGATCACCAGATCCTCTGTCTCAAACAGCATCTTTCCCGGTGTTCTCGCTTCCTTAAAGTAAAACTCCGGCTTCGGCTTCTCCTTTGCCAGCTCGATCACGTCCATCTTATCCAGCTTTTTCTGTCTGGACATTGCCATATTTCTGGTAGCCACCCGTGCTTTATTTCTCGCAACAAAGTCCTTCAGCTCACTGATTTCCTGCTGCTGTTTCCGATATGCCGCCTCCTGCTGTGCCTTGCGCGCCTCGTATACCTCCAGGAACTTATCATAATTACCTACATACCGGTTCAGCTCCTGATTTTCCATATGATAAATAATATTTACGACATCATTCAGAAACGGAATATCATGACTGATCAGAATAAATGCATTCTCATATTCCTGCAGGTAACGTTTCAGCCATGCAATATGCTCGGCATCCAGATAGTTTGTCGGCTCATCCAGTAACAGGATCTCCGGCTTCTCAAGCAACAGCTTGGCCAGCAGCACCTTCGTCCGCTGTCCGCCGCTTAAGTCCGTGACATCATGATCCAGTCCAAGCTCCAGCAGTCCCAGGGCTCTCGCCACCTGCTCCGTCTTCGCATCGATCATATAAAAATCATGGTTGGTCAACAGATCCTGTAAGGTTCCGACCTCTTCCATCATCTCCGTGATCTCGTCTTCTGTTGCATCCGCCATGCTGTCATAGATCTGATTGATCTTTTCTTCCATCTCAAACAGATAGGAAAATGCGGACTTCAGCACTGATTCAATCGTCATGCCCTTTTTCAGTACGGCATGCTGGTCCAGATATCCGACCCGGACATGCTTGTTCCATTCCACTTTTCCTTCATCCGGTGCCAGTGCCCCCGTTACAATGTTCATAAAGGTACTTTTCCCTTCACCATTGGCTCCGACCAGTCCGATATGCTCTCCGGCCAGCAGGCGAAACGAGACATCATTGAAAATCGCTCTGTCTCCAAAGCCGTGTGTCAAATGTTCTACATTTAAAATCATCTGTCTTCTGTCTTCTCCATTATCTTCCTTGGTTCCGGCTTTCTTTGGTTCCTGCCTTCTTTATCTTCTGTCTCCTTATTCTCGAGTGGATAAAGAACAACAAATTCATCGCCGCCAAAACGGAACGCACCAACCGCATTTTCTGTAATATTTCTTCTTGCGCCTTCACGATAATCAATCGATGTTAAAACTGGGCAGCCACAGCTTTCTGTATAGGAAATTTCCGGTCCAATATAGTGGCACTGTTCAACCGGCTTCCCTTTCCATATTTTATCAAAAAGCTCCATGCAATGTCCAGCTAATATTTCTCGCTTATGTGATACCGTCGTAATCTGAGGATTAAAACAAATCGCCTTATCCATTAATCCAGCCGCAATATTATCATTTGCACAGATAAAAGCATCCGGCATCAAAGGTTTCCCAGGCTGATTGCCGGCACGCCGCTTTTCTTTACAATCTCAATCAGGTGATGACGCTGTGCCGTGTCCTTCATGGTATTTATATCGATAATAATCCCATCATACCGATCCAATTCCGGCAGAGTGAAAATATTATATTCTCCCTGATTAAATACCGGATCATTACTCCAATTACCCATACAATTATAATGACAGATTTCTATCGGTTCAGAATGATTTTCATTAAACGCATTAATTCCTCGTATCCACGCATATGTAATCAATCTCTTCCATCCATCTGCAAGTAACGCAATCTTCTTCATCAAAACCCCCATTTTATAAAATAATCAAATTATGAAAAAACGCCCCTGGCAATACAAAGCCCGGGGCGCATTAGAAAAATCGTCAAATATATTAGTTACTGCATCCATAACGAACAGTAATCTCTTTTATCTCCTTGGCTAAAGTTTCGTTTAACTCTTTGCCATCCACACGCCATCTCCAATTGCAGCCAACCGAGGAAGGCGTATTCATTCTCGACTTGTTGTCCAAGCCCAGATAATCCTGAATCGGAACGATGCAGATTTTTGCATTGCTCCGCATAATCACACCAATGAGTGGAATATTTATTTTATCTGCAGGTGTATAATAATCACAAAGATAGTCTCTTACTTTTTTTCTACCTTCGTCATCGACTTCCTGCCACCAGCCCACCAGAGTCTCATTGTCATGCGTACCACATCATATAACTCAAAGCAAAAGGAAAGTCGTTCAATCCACCATGCATACTCTGTCTTTTTATGGTAATCCCAATCATAAAGAGGATTCCCCCAAAGCTGTCCTTCCGCCGAAAATCCGTCCGGCGGGCATCCCGCAACTGCCTTTGGCGTACATTGTTCATCTAGCCCCGCGTATTGTTTTTCATAATCAACAGACAGTTCGTCTGCTCCAAAATCAACACTATCACATTCTTTTCTTGTCAATAATTCTTCGCTGATCAAAGTCTCCAAATCTATGAAGTACGGATTCCCGGCAAATGCGGAAAATGACTGGTACGGTGAATCTCCATATCCTAAGACTTGACATGTTTTGCGATTGTATCGGTTACTTCTTCCATGTCAAATGGTTTTGAAACATGACCATTCATACCAGAATTCACTGAATCCTTGATATCCTCCGCAAAAGCATTTGCGGACAAGGCAATAATCGGAATCGTACTTGCGTCCGGTCGCTCCATCTCCATGGCACGAATAGTTTTCGTAGCCTGATATCCGTCCATGTTCGGCATCATAATATCCATCAAAATAATATCGTAAGTGCCTCGTGGATGATTTTTGAATAGTTCGACCACTTCCTTTCCATCGGATGCCCGTGTCACAACCATGCCTGCATCCTCCAGCATCACCGTAGCAAGCTCAGCATTCAGATCATTATCCTCTGCCATAAGAACATTAACACCTGTCAAGTCACGATGCACTGGTTCTTCTTGCTTTTGATGAATATCTTGCTCTGTCAACTCCAGCGGAATCTCCACTGTGAAAGTAGTTCCAATGCCCTTTTTGCTTTCAACGTCAATTTTGCCACCCATCATGTGAACATATTCCTTTGTAATGGCCATTCCAAGTCCGGTACCTTTATATTGTGTTCTGGCACCTTTGTCATCTTCTTGTGAAAATGGTTTAAATAGGTTTTTCTGAAACTCTTCACTCATTCCAATACCGTTATCTTTAACAATATAACGTGCTACCATATGCTTGTCATCCTCTCCCGGATGGCTGCTGATATCCAGGGTGACCGTTCCACCATCCTTTGTGAATTTCACAGCATTACCGAGAAGATTCGTCAGAACTTCACGAATACGTGCAGCATCCGCAAAAACATAAGGATTCTTTGGTCTATCACGATATACTTCAAACTTCAAATCTCTGTTATAAAGGAGACCATTCACGATCGCCAGAACATTATCTGTCAGTTCGGTAATATCCACCGGTTCCGGAGAAAACACCGCTTTTCCGCTTTCAATACGACTGAGATCAAGAATATCATTCAACAACGAAAGCAGATGATTTGAGCTTTCCTGTACCTTTTCCAGACTTCCATGTATTTCTGCAACCGCATTCTGGTGTAATGCAATATTTGTAAATCCAATGATGGCATTCATCGGTGTTCGGATATCATGGCTCATGTTAAGCAAAAATGTAGATTTTGCCTTGTTTGCAGCATCTGCTTTTTCCGCAGCTTCCAACAATAATTGCTTTGCCTTCCGTTCTTCTTCCTTACTTTTCTGGTATATAAAATAGGTACTTAAACAGATCATCATCAACACCAACCCGACAATCATACCACAGATTGTAGAAATTTTTTTGTTTTCACTACCATGCCATACGCAGACTGCATATCCATTTCCATACAGAGTGCACCTACAATATCTCCCGTTCCATCCAGATTTGAACGTACCGGATAACAGGCCGTGAAAATTGGTCCCCAGGTTGTGTCCACAATATCTTGGGAATACACGTTTTCTCCGGAGAGAGCCCTTTCAATATAGGGAATCATTTCATCCTCTATATAATCCCCTGGATGCCTTACATCCCCGGCATCTGGATTCAAGCCATCCACTACATAGATTAGTTTTCCTTCTTCATTTCTCGTAGCAATGTAAATATATCTTGTAGAATTCAATGTCCGGATTTCATTGAGGTAGCAGGAAATATCCTTATAAAACTGTGTATCTTCATCTGAACGATCCTTGATTTGTGAAAAATCCTCCAATCCAATTTTTTCATCCACCAGTTTATGGACTGCATCTGCACTTGCTCTATCACGGGAGATTTCTGTTTCCAGTGCGGTCTTAGTATAGGCACTTTGCAGAATAAATGTGTACGCAGCTATAGCCAGAATGATAGCCAGTCCCATAAGCACAAAGATCTTTCCTGATATTTTTTGTTTTACAAACCTTTTCTTTTTCTTCAAATGTATCCCTTCTTGTGTTTTATCCATTTTGTCGCTATATTGCATAATTAATCCTCATATCTATTTAAACCAGGCATCATGATATCCATAAGCAGTATGTCAAACGCATATGGCTTCCAGGCTTGCAAAAATATTTTCAGGATAGATTGAAATACAAGATAGCTTCAATCAAAAATCGAATTTTATTTTACCATATCACACTTAGATATTCTACCAACATTTATCAATAATTACCAAACCTCCAAACTATCAATTGCATCCACCCAAGCTTACATTTCTCCATCTCATCTTATCAGATTTTCTTTCCCTTATACCTTTCGGCAATAATATAAAAAAGGACCGGGAGTTCCGATCCTTAAATATATTCTTATTCCGATTTGTTCCGCACCCATCTCATTCATGCGGAATTTCCAGCACATCCAGTAATTTAACAAAGGCGTCCTGTCCATCCAAGCACGTATCCACAAGCCAACCCTTTTCCCTTCTCCACTCGGAAAGTCCTCTGTAATAAAAGCTTTTTTTGCTATCCTCAATAATAAAAGGGATGATGTTATTTTTGAGGCATTCTTTTAGGGTTATCAGCCTCCCGACTCTTCCGTTCCCATCCTGAAAAGGATGAATGTATTCAAATTCTGCGTGAAATTCAATAATATCTTCTACCGTAACATTATCCCCGGCATTATATCTTCCAAGAAGTGCCCTCATATCTCTGGCAACTTCTGAAGGTTTTGAGTTTTCTCTCCCCCCCACTACATTCGCACGTTTTTTATAATCTCCTATTGCAAACCAGGGAAGTGCTGCAGCTTTTGTATCATGCTTAAGCATGTAATGCAGCTTTTTTATGATTTCTTCCGTCAGTTTCTCCTCTGCAATATCAATGCAATAATCAATCGCTCTGAAATGATGAACCGTTTCCAGAATATCATCCACAGGGATACCGTCTCCCATATATATCTTTACTTATTGTATCGTTCTTTTATTCAAAAGTAAAGATTTTAGCAAACTAATCTTTTCATAATTACCGGATGAAAGCATCATAAGATGCTGTATCACAAATGGGAACCATTTACTGCTGCGTCCCTACTCGCTTATTTATTTTTCTCTCTATCCTTTTTTTCTTTGATTTTCTGTAATATTTCTAAATATCTTTCTTCAGATAAGATAGGTTTATCATCCATTAACTTTATTATTTCCTTAAGAACACAAGCAAAATCATTAATCTCTGTTGTTTTTCCTTCAAATATCCGTACAAAAATGCCTTCGTTCTTTGAAAAGCACACCACTTCTCCATCACCATTAATTTTCCCAATTACAACCAATTCTTCCGGTACATGGTCAGAATGAAATTCATTTGGCCCCCAAAATGTTGCTGTATTACCTGCTATACGACATTTTCCAGAAAATCTAAGCCACTCCTTATATGATTCCGGTATTTTCGCTCTGTTTCTCTCCTCCCAATTTATCATCTCTTCTTCATCAATAGGGGCATTGAAATAATTTCTTTTCTCTCCATTATCTTTTTCATCTTTTTTACATAATTCTAATAGTTTCCTAATTTCCTTTTTTAGGCTATTGTTTTCAGGTACTTTTATCATTGCGTCTTCCTTTCTGTTTTTCTCACATTTCAGGGATGTTTCTTTTGTCTCGATACTGGGCAAAACCCTAGTATCGGTTCAGCAAATACCTAACTGCGTATTCTAACTCAACATCTCTTTCAAACACGATTTTTCCTTTTTCCATGGCTTCTCTATCATAATTATCAATAGAGAAAATGGTCTTTGCATTTTCATTTATTTATGTATCCTGTTCATTGTTCTTTCTTTTACATATGCGTCCCATACATATCATTACAACTAACGCAAAAACACTAATATCCGACAGAGAAATCAACATCAGCCACCTGTTCGGAGATAAATAACCAGCCACCAAAAATAAGAGAAAAGCCATTCCCGGCAGTCCTGAAACAGGATGCCCTTTTTTTCTGCTCTTTAACGGTGCAACAATATATGTAAATGCCCAGAAAAACACTCCCAGTGCCCATATAAGTCCATCTATTATCCACATCGCAACCGGGAAATGTACATACATTTCAACCATATAACTCCCCCTTCACCAAATCTTAATTACTTCCCCCGGCATATATAATAATTCTTCCGGTATCCGGATTTGTTACAATTGCAAAGATTTTGGTTCCCGCTCCTTTATACGAATCATAATAAATGATTATGTAATTGTCTATGCTATCATCAATAACATGACTGAATTTCGTTTGGGGAAATCCTGTATATACTCCATAATTATCTTGAAACCCATATGTTTCAGACACCCTTTTCCCTGTACATCCATATTCATCATTTGCTTTTGAATATTTTCCGGGGATGCCATCTATATAATCATCATAGTCTTTTCCATCAAGGGTAAATGCCGCCATAGAGTATGCCCCAAATCCACTATTAAAGCAATAAAAGCGAAAGTCCTTTGAATCATTCGGAAGTTCATCACAGAATTGTCCTCTGTATGCCTTTTCTTTGTAAGTATCAAATGATGTTCCACTCCACATACCAAGATCAGCTACATATCGGAATACAAATAAAATTCCAACTATTACGCATATACAGATTATAGTTACCTTCTTCCATCTTTTCATATAATATCCCCCTTCCTTCTCCGGACTATCATTTATTCTTATCCGGCAAACTTCACGTAGCCAAAACTTTCTTCAACTGTTTCAGGTTGATTGGTTTTCTGATGTGTTCATTCATTCCTGCCTCCACAAATCTCGATTTTTCTCTTTGTTTATTGGATAACAAACTTGAAGCAATAAATTCAAAAGTCATATTTACCTCCCATCTTCGTATGTATCCAAGACTGCACATAGTAATCTATATTCTAACACCAATATATTCTTATTCCGATTAACTTCTGATTTATCTGACAAGTGACATATACAAATAACATCCCCCTACAGAGATTACATTGCTCAAACTATGCATTATCATCGGATAGATAACGCTCTTTGTTTTTATAAATGTAATACCATAAATAATTCCAAGAACAAAGGCATAGCAAACCTGAAACACTGGTACAGAGAACGTGAAAATATTAATATGTGCCAGACCGAATAGTATCGCAGCACTGATAGCAGCTATCATATAATCTTTCTTACTGTCAGATTTTAGAACATATAAAAGCAATGTTATAGGTAATGATCTAAAAAGAATTTCTTCCGATGGTCCTGAAAGAAATAATTGGAACCCTAATGTTCCTATGATATTGACGGGATTCAATTCATAGTCATATATACTTATTGTATGAGTGAAGCTGCCGACAATATAAACAATAAGGTAATACAAGCCCAACACGATGCTGAAAACCATAGTATACTTTATGCCCTTGGCATCATATTTGGAGAAAAGTTTGAATCCTTCGATATTTTTGATTTTATATAACAAAAATATCGCTACCAATCCACATAATGCCTGAACTATATGATGGATTGACACCTGGGCAAATAAATTGTCTCGGTCTAATAAAGAACAATCAAATAATCCTGCAATATACCAGCCTATACGACTAAACAAGAACTGTATCGCAAACAATGCAACGAATAGCACTACTGCTATTAAGTACTTCTTTTTGCTTGTAGAATTCGTTTCACTTGTCACTTTAAAAACCTCCTTTGCCTGTCAGCGAATTATTAGGGACAAGAATCGAGAATGAAAACAATGCCGATAATATTAATATTGCAGAACAACTATCCAGAATAAATGAGCAGCTTACAATCAAAAATCGTCGCTCACATCGTATTTGGGAAATCATTGGTGTTATATTGCTTATTCTTGCTATTGCCGTTATTCTTCCCAAATGGAATGAAAATTGGCATGACTTCCGTCATTTCCGATCGTGAACTTCGAGATAGAACCGGACCTGCCGTTGAATCTTGCGCCTGCTAGATTTTCGAACCTAAACTTCATCAGCATAGTCTGCAAAAAGCTCAATGTGCATCCGTGAGACACGACAAGGATCTTCTCATCGGGGCTTTCGACTATCTGCTTACAGAAGGGCTCTATTCTGTTCCAAAGGTCTCTGTCAGACTCGGCATCCTCAAAAGGTCTGTAATCGGGATCATAGCCGGCCGGAGGGATCTTATGCTCGTCATACCAATCCCACGGCTTGCCATTGCCCTCGCCCGCATTCACCTCTCTGATAAGTTCTGAGAACTTGGGCGTGATATGAAGCATCTTATTCATCTCATCTGCCGTCTGCGCTGCACGGGTCAAATCTGAACAGTACATGATGCATCCGTCGTCACAGCCTTCAGTTAAGAGCCATTTTCCGATCTCAAAAGCCTGCTGATGCCCCTTCTTTGTGAGCGGCCAATTTTACCCCAGGCTCCGGCATGTCCGTTAAGATGGTGCTCCGATTCAGTATGCTGAACTGTGATTATCGTTTTGCTCATGACTATACTCCTTAATCCATTATCCTGATGAGTTATCATGCTAAGTTTTCTCTAAATATTTTTGCTTCCAAATTAAAGTATATCATAAGACTTATATTCTGAATAGATGAAATAAGACGCCTATAAGTACTTCTACTCATAGACGCCATATCCTGATCTGCAATTGTGTTCTTTCCGCTTCCCTGTAATCCTTCAACAAAATAATTCAAGCCACTACTTCCTGTTATTTAGAGCAATAAATCTGTATTGCCTTATCGACAAACTCTCCCGTTCCCTTGCCTCCGGCCTTATCTATATTCCGGTTCATTTCACCTTCTGCACTGTAAGCATGTCCCAGACTTGAAAGGATTGTATTCGTACATTTATAAAACTTATCGGTAATATAATCCTGAAGTTTCTTTACCTGCTTCTGAACTTTAGGCGAAGCTGGATCCATATCTTTCATACCGCCGAACTGAGTGAAGATCTTCATTAGCTCTGTATTGATTCCCGCATTTTCTTCCGATGTCCTATCTGCATTCTTTTCTTCAAACTCCTTAAATGCAGCCGTATCTCCCCAGCATTCTCTGGCTTTGGCGATATAATCATCTATCTTTGCCGTATCAAATGCAGTAAAATCCGTCATATTCTTTACTCCGCTTTTCTTCACACCTCGTGCAAGATCTATCAGATTCTCTATATGTTCCTTCTTTAGTTCAAGGATATGTATCTGCTGTTCAAGAGCCTTCTCTCTGTCAAAAACGGGACTTTCAATAATCCTTCTTATATCCTTAAGCGGGAACTCAAGCTCTCTGAAAAGAAGGATGATCTGCAGCTTCTGAAGAGTCTCATCATCATAAAGCCTGTAACCGACCTCAGTATAATCCGCCGGTGGAAGAAGTCCGATCTTATCATAATATTGCAGTGTCCTTATACTTACACCCGTAAGACGGCTCACCTCGTTTACGATCATCATTTTCTTTTCGCTCATAATAGTTCCTCTTAGAATATTATTTAAAATGTATCCGTGCTCCAGAATTCTTCAACCGCACCGAGTATATCCTCTGCCGGAAGTATCGTTGCATCTTCTATAGCCGTTCCTGTCTTTTCTAGATAATACCTGATCAGATAATATCCCGTAGCATAACCGGCACAGTAAGGAAGTCCTACTTTCGGATAGTGCTGCATTTCAGCCATCTCATCACCGTAAAGATAAGCGGTAATATTATCAAGACCCGTAGCATCCATTCCCTTATATATAATTTCTTTTATCAGCGGGAACAGTTCCTTATCTGTCTTAGTAACCCACGGTCCGAGAAATTCCTCACCGAATACAGTCGTTGCATAATTTTCTGCAAGTCCTTCACTTACAAGTATCTCTCCAAGCGTTATATCATTGGTCCATTTAACAAACTGATATCTGACATTATGATTTGTCTCATGTACGAGAGCCGCCGGAAGACACCTTATCGTTTCTTCTCCCGGAACAAGCCAAGCCATTATATATCCCGGAATACCACCGTCTCCGCAATAGCCCTCATTCATAATAGTATAGGCATTGTCAGGATTAGCAAGAAGTATGGAATAAAGATATTCCTTTTCCGGAAGCTCGATACCTTTCTTTTCAAATCTTGAAAGAGCTGTCTCTATTGCTTTCTCACAGTCATTCCATAAAGAATTATCAGAAAGCATATCTATAGCCTTCTCCCAACCTTTATCTATGATATCAGGCGGAAGAAGGCCCATCATCTTATTCGCCATTATGATATCGTATCCGCCTTCATATTGAGCCTTAAGCGGGATATGATAACAGTCCCATTTTCCCTTAAACGGCATCATCATTTCATAGCGATATATATCATCCTTTCTTGAATTTTAGAAATAAGCATATCATAGCTTTCTACGCTGATACTCGGCAAACAATTACTTCCAAAAGTATGACTTTCATTAACAATGGTGTATGCAAATAAACCAAACCGGAACCCATTTATATCAAATATGCTGTATAATTTATCACGTTCGGTAACCGGCTGTTCGAAAAAATCTTCATAGAACTTTATCGCTCTATTCATATCTTCTACACATATATATAGTGAACAAATATTGCGATTTATCACTTATCAATTTCTATTCTCTCAATCTTAAAAATAACAGGTCTTGTACCGTCATTACAGCAAGTAATCATAGCCCTACTTTTATTATATACAAATACCATCTTAACGTTTTAATTTTCGAATATTCGGATTGACATTTCTTCTACTATATTGTATCATCTATTCATAAAAAGAAATGGGTTTTTTGTCGTGTACAGCCTTACGGCTCAATCGGGTTGCTCGTTTCTTTTTTTATGTCTATTACGTCATACAAATACAGTTTCCCATCCTCTGAATATCTTACAATCAGCGAAGCATGAAAAATGTTATACCTCTCCACCTCTTCATCATCTCTATATACCGGAATTGCAAATCTTGAATCATAACGATACCAGCCATACATTGCATTTCTCCAATGCTTGCTCTCCATATTTTCCCGAAAATGTTTTCCTACTGCTATTTCTATCATTTCAGGAATTCCTTGTACAGCATTTGCTTTCGCTTTCGCATTTGTTCCTTTGATACTATGTGTATATTTTGATCCGCTATACTCACTTGGCAGATCATCCCCAATATATATCACATCGCCGGTAGA
>Ga0129311_1000274_pt1 | contig 47778 bp, 46 predicted proteins | sample Go1ome_FD_94435 | JGI IMG/M metagenome (GOLD analysis project Ga0129311, IMG submission 94435) | Western lowland gorrila individual fecal microbial communities from Wisconsin, USA - Go1022B metagenome | ecosystem: Host-associated > Mammals > Digestive system > Large intestine > Fecal | place...
CAAAAATAAGTATAACTTTGCAGAACCTTAAAGCAACCACTTCTGAGGTGGTACAAATGATAGTGCTACAGATGGTACATTACAAACCGCTGCAAGAGGTACATTCAATCCGCTATTGACATTATAAGCGAGGCTTAACATTTGGCCGTTATCAAAATCTGCACTTAGAATTAACCTATCGTCTTTATGCACATCGAATCCCCAAAGTCCTAATCGCGTTATGCTACATCTAGTTCCACCATAACACTTCTCAGGCTTTTCGACAGAAGTAGTATCTTCCTGAGCATAAGCATTAATGATGCTACACCACATAATAAGTAAACCAAATAACCCTTTTTTCATATTTACCCACTTTAGAACATACAAATGTAAGAAATTATCCGTATCTTGCGTATAGATTCGGAACGAAGTATCTACGTATCAAAAACTAGATATAAGAAATTTAAATTATTATGTTACATTTACTATTCTTATTGCTTGCATTGACACCTAGTATGAATGTAGCACCCGAGAACAGAGGTTTCGGGGAATCTATCGAAACATTTTATAAAGACACTTCTTCTCAGCAGGAGTCAGTAATGTTTCCTTTACTATATTTGAGATACGATTCGACCAGCGGATATTATCTTCAATCCATAGAAAAGAAAGATTTTATTCCTATCGAATTCGACCTCTCGAATTGCAGGATGATAGTAGAGCAACTAAGCCCTTATATGATGAAGGTCACCGTCCAAATCCAAGACACGGATCTTAGTAATAGTCACATATTTAGATTTGTAAATGGCCGATGGTATTTGACTACGATTATAGACGATAGTTTCTACGGCAGCAGCAGCAAAGATTAAATCTCGTTATGTAATATGGCACTACTATTATCTACTTTTTTATCAGTACTCCTAGGAATACAGGCCACAAATAATTATGACGCCAAAGTATATTTAGGCAAATGCGTAGTGGTCTATAATATGATGGAGAACAAAGAACCGATGAATCTTGAAGCGGTTTCAGACTTTGTGCTTAATAGAATACCTAGCGAAAACTATGCGGAATACAAAGAATGGAGGAGCGAATTATTGTTTTCCCTTTTTCTAAACTACCCACAGGAGATGGTTTCGTTTCTGTCATCCGTTCCATTCAAGCTACGAAATGAAATCTATTACGAACTTCATTTTCCAGTAAACGATGGAATACCTATTACAGAACTTAGTGAAAAAATCCACTCCGAAGTCAAAGGATATGACGACATAAAAGAACAATTAGATATAGTGTTTTTATATGTAAAAAACTGTCACGGACCGAGAGACTTTAGTTTCCTCCAGGAAACCAACTAAAATCACGAAGGCCGACTGTTAATTCAGTCGGCCTTTTGTGTCATTTGCTGTATTGGGTGCGGGGCTGGACTACGCAGCGCGGCTGGCCCGAGGAGATGAACTCTGCGATGGAACCCGTTCTGTTACAATCGTAAACCAGTCTGAGGGCATCGCTGTAGGTCGAAAGCATAGCCACGTCTCCGCCACTATCTCCCGACACCAGAATAGGCGCCGCTCCGTTATGGGCTGGACGCATAAATCTTTCTATGCAAGCGACCTTACCCTCTAAAAACGTAGGAGTATATGTAGGATCGAATGCACCACCGACCCACTGAGTATCGGCAAGCCTGATTCCGAACACGTGGTCTTCGCTGAAATTCAATCCGAATTCAGGGTCGCAGGCCATAGCCTCCACGATTACCTCCAGCGAAGCCGAGCAGATGTACACCTCTATGGAATGCTTTCTCAGCGCCGCGAAGAGGTCGAGCGTCTCCTTCGGAACCACCATAGAACCCTCGTCGAGCCAATACCTCACGCTCTCCTTCGTAAGCGAAGCCAATTCGTCATAAGTCATCCCCTTGAAAAGGCTCGGCTGCCACTGACACCACACCCCATAATCGAAAGTATTCTCCAAACCTTCGTTAAGAGTAAAGAGATTTGATTTGAGACGCTTCCACTCCGGAGTATTCCTCAAGAGTTCGACACTCGTACCTTCGTATTTAAGAAGCTGCAAGTGAGCATAGTCGTCGGCTAATTCCCTGGCCAATTCGCTCGCGGACCTGCCTACCCCTTCCAGCACGATGTCGGTATCCGGAATATAGGAAGTGAACACCTCGAAAGCCTCCGAAGCACTGAAGACAAATCGCATATTGTCCACAGTATAGGCCATAAGAGTCATGGAGATGTCATTTATAATCGTGGTGTTATCGAAATCGAAAACGGCATAGGAATCCGCAGGCGCGGTTTTTATGAGTTCTTCAAGTGCAGAATGGGCAACAGGTGTCCAAGAGTCCTTAGGCAGCACCTCTGACCTGCCACAAGAGGACAATAGGCATAAAACTGAGAATAAAAAAGATAATTTTCGCATAGTAAAAAAAAATTTACTCAAAGTTAGTCAAATTATAGTTATGCTTCCACCTTTTCTTTATGGATAAATTTTGTTAAATTTGCGCGAATAGAAAAAGGGGCCCAAACACTGCCGAAAAATGTACGAATACCATAAACCGGTTCTTTTAAAAGAGAGCGTGGATGCACTTGTATCCTCGCCCGATGGCATCTATGCCGACGCCACGTTCGGAGGCGGTGGACATTCGAGAGAAATCCTCAGCAGATTGTCAGAAAAAGGACGCCTCATAGCCTTCGACAGAGACGAAGATGCCCTGAAAGGAGCATTCGACGACCCGAGGTTCAAGCTCATTCATAATAATTTCCGCTTCATACATAACTACTCGCTTCTGGAAACCGAAAGCGGGTTCGACGGCGTGCTTGCAGACTTGGGTGTGTCCTCACACCAATTCGACACGGCGGAGCGCGGGTTTTCTTTCCGCTACAATGCTCCGTTGGATATGAGAATGAACACTCAGGCACAACTGACCGCACAGGACGTAGTGAACGAATATCCGGTAGAGGAATTGGCCAAGATATTCCGCATCTACGGGGAGGTGGAAAATGCGTACAAATTGGCCAGTCTGATAGTCAGCAAGCGCACACTTAGTCCCATCGGCACCACCGGCGATCTGGATAAGGCGATAGAGTCGGTGACCCCTAAGTTCGCACAGCACAAATACTTGGCTAAGGTCTACCAGGCCCTGCGGATAGAGGTAAACCAGGAGATGCGTTCGCTCGAGAAGTTCCTCGAGGGCGCCACAAAGGCCCTGAAAAGCGGGGGCAGATTGGCCGTCATCACCTATCATTCTCTGGAGGACAGGATGGTAAAGAACTTCATAAAGTCGGGCAATGTCGACGGCGAAGTGGAAAAGGACGTGTTCGGGCGAAGCGTACAGCCGCTCGAAGCAGTGAACAGAAAGCCGATTCTGCCGCTCGAGGAAGAGATTTCAGAGAACACGCGCGCACGTAGCGCCAAGCTTAGAATAGCGGTAAAGCGATGAAAATACTACCCGTTCTTAAAAATATATTCTCGGCTATCATCAAAGGACGCCTGATGCTGCGACTCCATCTGGACAGACACTTCATAAAAATGCTTGTCTGTATGTTCTTGTGCATTATGACCATCTGGATTAGCCTATTGATAGACAACACTATGACCACAGTCAAGCGTAATAACGACATCTTGAAGGAGCAGCAGACCGACTTGGCCATAAAGACTTTCGAGCTGAGCGAGCTTTCGAGAAGGTCTACGATAGAGGATAATTTGGAAAGATTGGGCTCAAAAGCCAGAAAACCGGAGAAGCCGGCCAAACAATTGCGATGAAAGGAAAGGAAACAGGAGAAAGATTAGGAAGATCACTCTATCTGATCTACATCATTATGCTCGCCGTGAGCGTAGTGTTCGTGTTCCGTATCTTCTACATCCAGTTCCTGTGGACGCCTAATAAGGAAATCGAGCGCAAGCTCACCCAGCCTGTGCGTAAGGAGACACTCATCCAGAAACGCGGCAGCATACTTTCGTGCGACGGACGCGTACTTGCCATGTCCTACCCCAAATACCAGCTATTCATAGACTGCTGCACGAACCAGGAGGAGGTAGAAAAGCTCAGTAAGGAAAAGCGCGAAGAATACGAAAGAAAGTGGAGAAAAGACGCTGCTCTCTTCGCGAAGGGACTGGAAGAGGCTTTCGCGCCTAACGGGGCAAGCAGCGACTATTACTATAACTTATTGATAAAGAGCCATAATAAGGGCAGCCATTATCTAAAGCTGGGAAAACCCATCGAGAAAGCCAAGCTGGAAAAGCTGAAGACTTATCCGCTTATCTCTCAGGGACGATACGTAGGCGGAGTGTGGACGGAACTCATCCAGACCAGAAGATATCCTTACGGCGCACTCGCGAGAAGGACCATAGGAAGCATAACGAAGACCGACGAGAACGCCTACTATAGCGGAATCGAAGGCAAATACGACGATGTCCTGAAGGGCGAGCCGGGCTATTTCTACATAAAGAAGACGGATAACGGATATGCACTCGATAACGACAGCCTCTACGTAAGCGCCGTTAACGGAAAGGACATCCACACCACCATAAACATCGACTACCAGGACATCGCGGACAAGGCCCTTAGAAGCAGACTAGCCGAAGCGAAGGAGTTGATGGCGGGATGCTGCGTGATAATGGAAGTGAAGACCGGCGCCATAAAGGCCATAGTGAACTTGAGCAAGGGCTCCGACGGATTCATAGGCGAGAACGACAACGTGGCAGTGACTTGGAGGGGAGAACCCGGCTCGGTGTTTAAAATCACCACCCTTATGACGGCCATAGAGGATGGCTATGTGACTTCCATAGACGAGACCATCCCGGGCAACCACGGAATACTTCGAGGCTACGAAAAGCAACAGGACAAACACATCACAGATTACGAAAAGGAGCATCAGACCTCTCAGATTCCCCTGCGCTACTGCGTGCAGGTGTCAAGTAACTATGCCTTCAGATATCTGGCACAAACCTACTACGAGGACAAGCCACAGTACTTCATAGACAAACTCTATAAATATCAGCTGGGAACGTCCTTCGAGTTCGACGTGGCGGAGAAAGTCACCACGCCGCACATAAGCAGCCCGCAAAGCAAGGGCTGGACTAAAAAGGACCTCACGCAGATAGCTATGGGCTATTCCGTGAGCGTCACGCCTATGCACTTGCTTATGTACTATAACGCCATAGCGAACAAGGGCAAGATGATGAAACCCTACCTCGTGGAAGACAAGAAGGGGCCCGTCATCCAGAGCGAATCCATCTGCAGCGAAAAGACTGCCCTGATGCTCACCGACGCGCTATCTTCGGTTACCACCAAATCCGGAACCGCCTGGCGTTTGAAGCAAGCGCCTTGTACCGTGGCCGGAAAGACGGGAACTTCCTATGTGACCATAAACGGAAAATACCAGACCCCAGACGGTTACCACAAGCAGCAAGGTACCTTCGCAGGCTTTTTCCCTGCCGAAGACCCTCAATACACCATCGTGTGCAGCATCTATACCGACCTCACGAAGAAAGACTACTTCGGAGGCGTAATCCCTGTTCAGGTGGCTCTGGAAGTAATAAAGGAACTCTATAAAATCGATGCATACTGGAATGAGAATATCTGATTTGACATATAAGACTAACGCTACCCTGCTTTTCGGGGAAGACTCAGGCGAGGTTCTCTCGCTCTGCTGCGACTCTCGAAAAGTCCGGGAAGGCGACGTGTTCATAGCCTTGAAAGGCACCGCAGTGGACGGAAAGCAGTTCGTGGAAGACGCTAAGGCGAAAGGAGCCACGGCAGCCATCTACACTGACAGGGCGGGATTGGCCATAATGGCAGACCGCTTCTACGACCACCCGTCCGGCAAACTGCGTCTCGTCGGCATCACCGGCACGAACGGCAAGACCACGACCGTAACCCTTCTCTACCACCTGTTCAGAAGGCTCGGCTACGAGTGCGGGCTTCTTTCCACGATTGCCAATTATGTCGGCACCACTCGCCTGGAGACTACAAATACGACGGCAGACCCACTGACCATCAATCAATTGCTTACGCAGATGGTGGATCGCGGATGCCAATTCTGTTTTATGGAGGTCAGTTCCATCGGAGTGGAGCAGCACAGAGTGGATGCGCTCGAATTCGCGGTAGGCATCTTCTCGAACCTCACCCACGACCACTTGGACTACCACGGGACCTTCGCGGAATACCTGAGATGTAAGAAGGCCTTCTTCGATTCGCTTCCAAGCACCGCCGTAGCCATCACTAACATAGACGACAGAAACGGCAGCGTGATGGTCCAGAACACTAAGGCGCGCGTGGTCACCTATTCGTGTCACAGCATAGCAGACCACAGTTGCAAGGTAATGGAGCAGACTATGGAGGGCTCTCTTCTCGAAATCGACGGAGTAGAATTTTGGAGCACTCTCATCGGAGAGCACAACGCCTATAACCTGCTGGCCATATATAGCACGGCTGTGGAGATGGGAGCTGAGCGCCAGGAAGTTCTCGTAGCGATGAGCGCCCTTAAGGAAGCCCCGGGACGACTCGAGACCATACACGGGAAAGACGGCAAGACCATAGTCATAGATTACGCCCACACCCCGGATGCCCTCGAAAACGTCCTAAAGACCCTAAGGAAAGTGTGTCATGATGGCCAGATAGTGTGCGTATTCGGCTGCGGAGGTGACAGAGACCGCACCAAGCGCCCCGAAATGGCGCAAATGGCAGAAAAATATGCCGACAGCATTATAGTGACTTCGGACAACAGCCGCACGGAATCCACCCAGGCCATAATAGAGGAAATCTGCACGGGATTCAGCCCCGCCGCAGCGTCCAAGGTCTTGCGAATAGCAGACAGAAAGGAAGCCATAAGGGCCGCGATGATGTTCTCGAAACCGGGAGCCACCATCCTATTAGCCGGAAAGGGTCACGAAAACTATCAGATAATAGGAACCGAAAAATTACACTTTGACGAAAGAGAAATAGTAGAGGAGGTACTGAAATCATGTTAAATTACTTGTTCGAACTGCTGGATAAATTCGACTTCCCTGGAAAAGGTCTTATGAACTACCTTTCCTTCAGGGCTATGCTTGCGAGTGTAATATCCATATTGGTAGCCATTCTGTTCGGAAAGAAAGTCATAGCCTTCCTGCAGCGCAAGCAGATAGGCGAAACGATACGAGACCTCGGACTCGAAGGCCAGATGAGCAAGAAGGGCACCCCTACGATGGGCGGCGTCATAATCATCGTATCCCTTTTGACGGCAGTGCTTTTAGTCTGCGACCTATCTAACATCTACGTCCAGCTCCTGATGCTTACCACCATCTGGTGCGGCGCCCTGGGCTTCAGGGACGACTACATAAAAGTCTTCAAGCACGACAAGAACGGCCTCAGCGAAAAGAGCAAGCTCATAGGCCAATTCGCCCTCGGACTCATAGTCGCGGCGACGGTCTGCTTCTCGCCTCGAATCGTAGTACGCGAGAGCAGCACCATCATAGACGAGCAGACACAGGAGGAAACCGTCATAAACGAAAATATCGTGAAGACGACTACCACCACCATTCCATTCGTGAAAGACCACGAATTCGACTACAAGAGCCTCTCCCCTTTCAAGGGAGCTCTCGGATGGTACTGCAAATGGGCCATCTATGCGCTTGTAATCATCTTCATCATATTGGCCTGCTCTAACGGAGCGAATCTCACCGACGGTATGGACGGACTTTCGGCCGGCACCTCGGCGATAGTGGGAGTGGTCTTGGGTATATTGGCCTGGCTGGGAGGTAACGTCATCAACTCCACCTATCTGAACATTATGTTCATACCGGGCAGTGGAGAGATAGCCGTGTTTATGGCAGCCTTCGTGGGTGCGCTCGGCGGATTTCTGTGGTACAACACCTTCCCGGCCCAAGTATTTATGGGCGATACCGGAAGCCTTACCATAGGTGGTATCATAGGCGTTACGGCAGTGCTTCTGAGAAAGGAGCTGCTACTGCCCGTGCTTTGCGGAATATTCTTAGTGGAAAGCCTTTCGGTGATTTTACAGAGAGGCTACTTCAAATATACGAAGAAGAAATACGGAACGGCCAAAAGGCTTTTCAGAATGGCTCCCATACATCACCATTTCCAGAAGGAAGGTCTGCCGGAGCCGAGAATAGTCACGCGCTTCTGGCTGGTGGGCATCCTGCTGGCCGTGAGCACATTGGCATTACTTAAAATTAGATAGAAAATGTCCAGGACAGTGATATTGGGCGGAGCGGAAAGCGGCGTAGGCGCTGCAGTGCTCGCAAAGGTTAAAGGCTTCGATGTCTTCCTGTCAGACAACGGGGAGATAAAGCCGGAATATAAGGAAACCCTCGACAAATGGGGAATCAACTATGAAGAAGGCGGTCACACAGAGGAGAAAATTCTCTCGGCCGACGAGATCATAAAGAGTCCCGGCATTCCGTCGAGCGTGCCCATCATCAAAAAGCTCGAGGCTCTGCACACCCCGATAATTTCCGAAATCGAGTTCGCGTCGCGCTATGACAACTCGAAGAAAATATGCATAACAGGGTCGAACGGCAAGACCACCACTACATCTCTCATCTACTACCTGTTCAAGCAGGCGGGTCTCAATGTGGGATTAGGAGGAAACATAGGAAAAAGCTACGCATTCCAGGTGGCGACCGAGAAACACGACTACTACGTTCTGGAAATCAGCAGTTTTCAGCTGGACGGATGCTATGACTTCCGCCCGGACATCGCCATCATAACTAACATCACGCCGGACCATTTGGACCGCTACGACTACAATATGGAGAACTACGTAAGGGCCAAGTTCAGGATAACCCGCAACCTACGCCCACAGGACTGCTTCATATTCGACTCCGACGACCAGATAACCATAGGACACCTGGACCAGATACTCATCCAGGCCAAGCAACTCCCCTACACCCAAGAGAAGAAGGTGAGCCAAGGCGCCTATCTGGATAGCGACAAGATAGTGCTCGAATACGAGCAGGACGAGACCGAAATCTATTTGAACGAATTGGCCTTAGGAGGCAAGCACAACATCTACAACTCGATGGCGGCGGCACTTGCAGCGAAGGCGAGCGGTGTCAGCAACTCCGTCATAAAGGAGGCACTCCGCTCATTCAGCCCCATAGAGCACAGGCTCGAGCCGGTGTTGAGCATAAAGGACGTGCTCTACATAAATGACTCGAAGGCCACTAACGTCGATTCGGCGTGGTATGCCCTGGAGTGTCAGACCAAGCCTGTGGTGTGGATCGTAGGAGGAAAGGACAAGGGCAACGACTACAGCGTGCTGGACGAATTGGTCCGAAAGAAAGTCAAGGCCATAGTATGTCTGGGACTGCACAACGAGCGCATCCACGAGGCATTCGAGGGCATCGTGGGTAAGGAAAATATGGTCGACACCGACTCTGCGGAAAAGGCAGTGAGGGCGGCGGCAGGATTGGCCCAAGCTGGAGATGTTGTGCTCCTGAGCCCGTGCTGTGCGAGCTTCGACCTCTTCAAGAGCTACGAAGACCGCGGCGAACAATTTAAAGAAGCCGTAAGAAATCTATGACGAAGGAGACGAAAAAGAAGTTATGGTACTTCCTGGACCATTTGGCCGGAGATAAGGTAGTGTGGATTATCCTGCTAATGCTTATGCTCCTGTCCATACTCTTCATATTCTCTTCTTCATCCAGACTCACCTCGGTGAGCACCAGTAGGCTGGACATTATGCTGGACCACCTGAAAGTGGTGGGGCTTAGCCTGATTTTCGTCATAGTCATCTATAACATCAAGGACATAGAGTTCATTAGGAAATGCTCGCGCTTCGGGTTTGCGATTTCGTTCATACTGCTCATAGTCCTAATCATCTTCGGAAAAAACGTAAACGGAGCTGTGCGTTTCTTCACCATATTCGGACAGCAAATTCACGTATTCGAGATAGTAAAGGTGGCGATGATGATGTACATCGCGTGGGCGCTCGACGCTTTGGAAAACAAAAGGCCGCTCCTCATAGAGCAGTCGGGACTTTTCAAGGGAAAGCTCAAGTTCCTGAAAGAGACGAAGACAAGGCATCTGGTGATGCTCTATATTCCGCTTCTGGCCACCTTCCTTTTAGTGGCCAAGGGCTCCAACACCGCAGGACTTTTCATAGCCGCCATTATGGTCGTCACCATAGCGGTGGGAACTAACGAATGGAAACACATACTCGTGCTGGGTGCGCTTCTGAGCGTGCTCGCCATAGGAATGGTGACCGTGTATTCCGTCACTAAAGACAGCGAGCAACCGAGATTCGAGCGCGTAGGAACGGCTATGGGACGCATCATCTCCATAGACAGGGTAAAACACTACGAAAATGCGCGCACCGCTTCGGAAAAGCAGGACGCCCTCGACAAATTACGCCAGCCTTACAGTGCGAGACTCGCCATAAAGCAGGGCATATTTCTAGGAAAGGGTCCGGGCCAAAGCACACAGAGATATGTAGTTCCGGATATGTCGGAAGACTATATGTTCAGCTTCATAGTAGAAGAGTACGGAGTCCTAAGCATCTTCGTGATAATGCTTTACCTCTCGCTTTTAGCCAGAGGCGTGCTTATAATCAAGACCTGCTCGAACAACCTCTTCGCGAAAAGTGCCATCTTCGGACTCATCCTGCTCATCTCGGGCCAAGCCTTCGTGCACATCTTCGTGAATATGGACTTCGGGCTGCTTACGGGACAGACCCTACCGATGCTGAGCCACGGTTCGTTTGCCTTCCTGTGCTTCAGCATAGCCTTCGGCATCATCCTGAGCATAAGCCGTCTGGCCAATAAGGGAATGGCCAAGCTCAGCAAGGAGGCCGCACCTATCTCGGTGACGGAGAGCAAGCCGGAAGATACATTGTCAGATAGTTTGTCAGATTTAGATAATTTTGAAACAGATGGAATATAGGCCAATCAGAGTAATAATCAGCGGAGGCGGCACGGGTGGTCACATCTTCCCGGCCATCTCAATTGCGAGCAAATTCAAAGAATTGAACCCCGACAGCCGGATTCTTTTCGTAGGCGCGAAGGGAAAGATGGAAATGGAAAAGGTTCCTGCCGCAGGTTTCGACATAATAGGCCTGCCTATCAGCGGCTTAGTAAGAAAATTGAGTCTGAAGGGCGTTCTCCATAACATTCAGGTCCCCTTCAAAGTGCTCTACAGCAAATCGAAGGCGGCCAGAATCATAAAGGACTTCGAGCCCGACATAGCGATAGGCGTGGGAGGATATGCCAGCGCACCGCTTCTCAGCGCCGCCGTTAAAAAGCACATTCCTACCCTCATTCAGGAGCAGAACGGATTTGCGGGACTAACTAACCGAATGCTCTCTAAGGATGTGGACAGAATCTGCGTAGCCTATGACGGTATGGAGAGATTCTTCCCTAAGGATAAGATAGTTATGAGCGGAAACCCCATCAGGCCAAGCATCAAGGCATCCACTCCCGAGATGAAGGCGCAGGGCTGCGCCCACTTCTCTCTGAGCGAGAACAAGATGCACCTGCTGGTAGTGGGAGGAAGCTTGGGATGCGGAACTCTTAACAAGACCATGATGTCTTGGATAGAGAAGGGATGTCCCGGCGGAGAGAATGTGGAAGTAATCTGGCAGTGCGGCAAGTTCTATGAAAAGCAAGTCAGCAAATTTATGGAATCGCACCGCTGTCCGAACATCCACTTCAGCGCATTTATCGACAGGATGGACTTGGCCTATGCCTGCGCGGATCTCATATTATCCAGGTCAGGAGCCAGCTCCATCTCCGAAATCTGTATGGCGGGCAAGGCTTGCATCTTCGTACCATCTCCTAACGTGGCCGAGGACCATCAAACGCACAATGCCATGGCTCTCGTGAACAAGGGCGCCGCACGGCTCGTGAAAGACGCCGATGCTCCGGAGCACCTTATGGACGAGGCACTCGCACTGCTCGGGGATAAGGAGGAATTGGCCCGAATAGAGAAAAACGCTGCGGCCCTCTCACTGCCGGATGCAGCGAAAACCATAGTGGACGAAGCTTATAAATTATTAAAAAGCAAATGAATACAGTATATTTCATAGGTATCGGCGGGATAGGTATGAGCGCCATCGCCAGATACTACAAGCATAAAGGCTACCGAGTAAGCGGCTACGACAGAACTCCCAGCGAGCTGACCCACGCCCTGGAAAAGGAGGGCATAGAGGTTCACTACGAGGACAGACCCGAATTAGTGCCGGCAGACAAGGAGCAGACTCTGGTGGTATACACTCCGGCAATTCCTTCGGATATGAAGGAGCTCGTGAAGGTCCAATCCGAGGGCTATCGCGTGGTCAAACGCTCGAAGATTCTCGGGGAACTGACTGCAGGACAGAGAACTCTCGCCATAGCCGGCACCCACGGGAAGACCACTACCTCCACCCTTCTCGCGCATATTCTGGAGACTTCGCCGGAAGGATGCAGTGCCTTTCTGGGAGGCATCTCTAACAACTATGGCACTAATTTCCTACTGAATTCAAATGACGTAGTGGTAGTGGAAGCCGACGAGTTCGACCGCTCGTTCCTTCAGCTTCACCCACAGATAGCCGCCATCACAGCTATGGATGCGGACCACCTCGACATCTACGGAGACCTTGAGCACGTCCAGCAGGCCTATCGCGAGTTTGCGAGCCAAGTAAGCGACTGTCTCGTGGCCAAGTACGGCCTGCCGCTCGACCCGGCCGACTTCAAGGCGCGCATCTACACCTATTCGACCACGGGTTCCCGCGCAGACTTTCACGCAGAGAACCTGCGATTGTCTTCGGACGGGCACTATACCTTCGATTTGGTACACCCCGACGGGGTCTTGCGCGACATCCATGTCGGCACGCTTGGCATACTGAATGTCGAAAACGGCATAGCCGCAGCGGCGGTAGCACTCCTGCACGGCACATCCGAGGAGGCTGTGCGTGAGGCGATTGGCACGTTCAAGGGGGTCAAGAGGAGGATGGAAGAGCATATCAACGAGCCGGGCCTTACCTATATCGACGACTATGCCCATCATCCGGCAGAATTGGCAGCGAGCATAAGGACCATTAAGAAGATTTTCCCGGGGAGAAATGTCTGTGCAGTGTTCCAGCCCCATCTTTTCACGCGCACGCGCGATTTCGCAAAGGAATTTGCCGAGGCTCTCAGTCTGGCGGATGAGGCGGTGCTTCTGGACATATATCCTGCAAGGGAGCTTCCCATCGAGGGAATCACTTCCGAAATCATTTATAAAGATGTAACTTGCAGCGAAAAATGGCTGCTGCACTATGAGGACTTGCTCGATTGGGTAAAGACGCACGAGACAGACGTGCTGGTGACATTCGGAGCGGGTAACATAGACAGGCTGGTGAAACCGATTAAGGAGATATTGGAGCGCAAATAATGAGGAAGGCGTTTAAAATAGGGCTGTGGACTCTCACCCTGCTGGTATATTTTACCGGTATGGGGGGATTGTTGTACATAACTCAGAAAAACGACTGCCAATTAGCGTGCAATAACATTTCCGTCAAGATAAATGGGCCTCACCACTTCGTCTCGGAAGAGTACATCGCAGATTTCATAGAGAGGAAATGCGGTAACCTGATAGGCGAGAGGCTGGCGAACATAGACCTCTACGGGATAGAGAGCGCCATAGGACGACTCAATGCAGTGGAGGGCAGCGAGGCTTGGGTGACTAAGGACGGCACTCTGCACATAGAAGTGGAGCAGAGAGACCCCGTAATAAAGATATTGGATTCGGATAAGGAAGGATACTATGTGGACATCCACGGAATAAGCTTTCCTTTGAGCAAGTCATACGAGGCCGAAGTGCCGGTAATAAGATGCAAGAAGGCTAAGGGGATGGATCGCGAGTGGCTTTTGGCGGCCATCGACTTCGTGCACAAGATGTCAAGGGATGACCACTGGAACAGTAGAATCGTCAGCTATTCCGTGGCGAATAACGACGATTTCATACTCCACAGCGAGAAAGAGGAAATAATTTTCGGGGATTTTCGGGATATTGACAGAAAATTGCGATATTTAAACAAATATTTCACGAAGATACAGCCTCGTGAAGACGGATATAAAATAGTGAATATAAAATACAAGGGACAAATAATATGCAGGAAGAAAGATATGTAGTTACAGCGGACTTCGGAACTTCCAAGATAGCGCTTTCCGTGGTGGCGGTGACTTCAGGCATTCCAAACCTCATCTTTTACAAGAAAGCAGAATCGGAAGGAGTGACCAGGGATAATGTCTTCAACCCACAGAAGGCGGCATTACCCCTAAAGGGTCTTATCGCGGAGGCCGAGGAAAAATGCGGCATTAAGATTACTAAGGTGATAGTCAATCTTCCGCGATGGAATGTAAAGGCAGAGAAGATAAGCCATAAGGTAATGAGAAACGACTCTTCGGAATACATTACCCCGGACGAGATAGAGAATCTCAAGAATATGGCCGTAAGCGAGATAGAGAACAGGATCAGCGACAGTAGCGTCATCTACGGAATACTGACCCAGTCCTTCTCTACGGAAGACCTTTTCCAAGTAGACGAGGAGAGTGTAATCGGTGCGACGGGAAGCGAGTTGGAAGGTTACTTCCTGGTGTTCATAGGTCCTAGAAAATACAGGAATAACCTCGACAGGGTTATGAACGAACTGGGAATCGCCGTAAGCAACTACGCATTCTCGCCTATCTGCGAATCGAAGTACGTCCTTAACGACGACGAGAAGGAGCACGGAGTGGCCCTCATCGAAATAGGCGCCGGAGTAACTTCCGTGTCGGTCTATCATCACGGCATTATGCGTGCGTACAAGGCATTCCCGTTCGGAGGCAAGGTCATCACCTCGGACATCCATACCGAGTGCAGCATACCGAACACATTGGCCGAAAAGATAAAGGTCAATCTGGGCTACTGTATGTCGAACAAGCTACTGAACATGAGCGAGAAGATCATCCAGTTCGAAGGTAGGAACGACGTGCACCACCAGCTCACCGTGAAGTACTTGGCCGAGATTATCGAGAACCGAATGAAGGAGATAATAAACGCTTGTATGTACATCATAGGCGAGAGCGGCTACGAGGACAAGCTGCGTAACGGCATAGTGCTCAGCGGAGGAGGTGCAGAGATTCGCTTGTGCCAGAGTCTGATAAGCAATATGACCGGATTGCCTTGCAGGATAGCGTATCCAAAGCTGTTCGAGTCGCCGTCCGAGAACTCCATGGAGGGAATAGCCCTCAGCGCAGTCGCAAATCCTTACATCAACTGTGCTCAGGATTCTCTGGAGCAGGAAAAGGTAGTCGAAAAAGCTGAGGAGCCGAAGAACGAGAACCTGTTCGACGACGAGGAGATGGGCACCATAAGGGAGCAGCCGGCTAAGAAAGAGGAAAAGCGAGAGAAGAAGCCGAAAAAGGAAAAGCACGGATTGTTCGGCTCTCTGTCTAAGGGCGTCGGGGAATTGACGAAGGGTATGGGAAGTCTTTTCGACGGCATCTATTCCGCTGCGACGAATGGAGACGACGATACGGACGAATAATTTAGAGTATAGATACAAATGAGTGAATATATGGATAATAACCTCGATTTGATAGCGCCCATCAATTGGGCCACGTCGAACGATGTCATTAAGGTTATCGGAGTAGGTGGAGGCGGTTGTAACGCCGTGGACTATATGTACAGGCAGAATGTCGAAGGCTGTAGTTTCATAGTGTGCAACACCGATGCCCAGGCATTGGGCGCTTGCCAGGTACCTACCAAGATTCAGCTTGGCGAAGGCTTGGGAGCGGGAACCAACCCCAGCATTGGCCGAAACAAGGCTCTGGAGACACAGGACCTGATTAGGGAGAAAATCCTGAAGGACAACACCCAGATGCTGTTCATCACTGCCGGAATGGGTGGTGGTACCGGCACTGGTGCGACTCCGGTGATAGCCAAGATGGCGAAGGACGCAGGCATTCTTACCGTGGGTGTGGTCACGCTGCCTTTCATCTTCGAGGGCAAGGAGAAATTGTCGAAATCCATAGAGGGCATCCACGAACTGGAGAAGAATGTGGACAGCCTCATCGTCATAAAGAACGAAAACTTGTACAAGGTCCACGGGGACAAGCTCATACAGGATGCCTTCCCGAAGGTGAACGAGGTCCTGTCTACGGCGGTGAGCGGCATCGTGGAGATAATTAAGAAAAGAGGTTACATTAACATCGACTTCAAGGACATACAGAATATGATGAGGGACAGTGGATTGGCCCTTATGGGATGTGGTAGCGGCAATGGCGAGAACCGAATCGCCGATGCCGTGAGAAACACCTTCGAGTCACCTCTTCTTAACGACTTCGACCTCAAGACGGCCAAGCACCTGCTGCTTAACATAACGGTACCTTTCTCTCAAGAAGGCGTCACTATGAAAGAGCAGGAGGAAATCAACAAGGAGATTTCGAAATATACCGGTAGCGCGAACAATTTCAAATATGGTCTCATCTTCGAGGACGCGCCTGAGTTCAAGGATACCATAAAGATTACCGCCATAGCTACGGGCTTCAAGTTCGTCACCCTGCTTGGCCCGGAAATAGACAAGAGTAACATCATCATTATCTCGAAAGACGATGAGGATGTGCCTCAGGCCTCTATAGAGGACGAAGCAGATGACACCATCTGGAGTTCGCACATAGGCTTCAACACCACGGAGAACAAATCGAAAATCAAATTCAATCCGGAGCAGAAGCCGGCTATGCTCTCCGACGACGAAAACGAATTACGTGATTTAGAAACAATACCAGCAATAAGAAGAATACAAAAATGAGAAAGACAAGAGTAAGATTTGCGCCATCCCCTACCGGACCGCTTCATATGGGCGGCGTGCGCACTGCACTTTATAACTATCTCTATGCCAAGCAGCACGGAGGAGACTTCATCATAAGAATCGAAGACACCGACTCGGCACGCTTCGTCCCGGGTGCGGAAAAATATATCATCGAAGCGCTTAACTGGTGCGGAATCATTCCCGACGAGGGCGTCGATGCTCAGGGCCAAGTAGTGGAGACCCCTTCCGAGCGTCATCCACACGCCCCTTACAGGCAGTCACAGCGCAGGAACATCTACAGGAAATATGCGGAGCAGTTAGTCGAAGCCGGCTGGGCCTACTATGCCTTCGACTCGTCGGAGGAGTTGAATGCACTTCGCAGCGAGGCAGAGAGCCGCGGCGAGACCTTCATCTATAATCACCAGACCAGAATGGGACTTCGCAACTCCCTTTCCCTTCCTAAGGAGGAGGTAGACAGGCTTCTCGAGCAGACTACGGACTGGACGGTACGTTTCAAGATGCCGGAAGACCGTGTCGTAAAGATGGACGACCTCATTCGCGGACACGTGGAGGTAAATTCTTCTACGCTGGACGACAAGGTGCTTTGGAAAAGGGCCGACGAACTGCCTACATATCACCTGGCTAACATAGTGGACGACCACCTTATGGAGATTACCGAGGTCATCCGCGGAGAGGAGTGGCTTCCGTCGCTTCCTCTGCACTACCTGCTTTACGAAGCATTCGGATGGCTGGACACCATGCCTCGATTTGCCCACTTGCCTCTGCTTTTGAAACCTGTCGGAAACGGAAAGCTTTCGAAGCGCGACGGCGACAAGATGGGATTCCCTGTATTTCCTCTCGTCTGGACCAATTCGCAGGGCGAAATTTATCACGGCTATCGCGAGGACGGCTACTTCCCGGAGGCTTTCGTGAATATGCTCGCCATGCTCGGATGGAATCCGGGAACGGAGCAGGAGCTTTTCACGATGCAGGAGCTCATCGACAGCTTCTCCCTTGACAAGGTCAGCAAGAGCGGCGCCAAATTCAACCCAGACAAGGCCAAGTGGTATAATAAGGAGTACCTCCGCCTCAAGAGCGATGAGGAATTGGCCGACCTTTATATGCCAATCCTTTCTTCTCACGGCATCGAGGCTTCTCGCGACTATGTAATCAAGGTCGTAGGTCTCATCAAGGAGAGGGCTACCTTCGTAGCGGATTTCTGGACCATCGCCCCATATCTATTCGTCGCTCCAAGCGAATATGTAGAGAAGGACCTTCGCAAATTCGGCACTGCCGAGAACTACTCCATGGCTTGCGAGGCCATCGAGAGCGGTGAGGACCTCGAGACATTCATCCGTTCACACGAATGGCCTATAGGTAAGGTAATGAACTGCATCAGATTAGGCCTTACAGGCAGCGGCAGCGGACTGGGCATACACGAAATCACCTCCTGCATAGGCCACGAAGAGGCCGTGCGCAGGGTTCACGAACTTAAAAATCATCTGTTATGAAGACTATAGGCATTTGCAGCGACCACGCAGGACTTGAGTACAAGACCAAACTCATCGGAAAGCTGAAGAAGCGCGGGCTTCAGGTCGTAGATTACGGCACCGACAGCGAGCAGAGTTGCGATTACTGCGACTTCGCGCACAAATTGGCCCGTGGAATAGAGAATGGCGAGGTGGAGTGCGGAATCGCGCTCTGCGGCACCGGTAACGGTATGGCGATGACTCTGAACCACCACCCTATAATCAGGGCGGGATTGGCCTGGAACACGGAGGTCGGAAAACTTGTGAAACAGCATAATAATGCCAATGTTCTCGTGCTCCCGGCGCGTTTCATCTCTTACCGTATGGCAAGTGCGGTGGTGGATGCGTGGATGGACAGCACGTTCGAAGGCGGAAGACATCTTAGAAGAATTGAAAAGATACCCGTTCTCTAATAGTATCGAAGATTATCCCGACGGAATCGTCCTGCCGATAGACAAACCCTATCGGTGGACTTCCGCGGATGTACTTCGCAAGGTCAAATGGGCAGCGTGCAAGCATTTCGGGAAGAAGAACCTGAAGGTGGGGCACGCGGGGACTCTCGACCCATTGGCTACCGGAATACTTCTGGTGTGCATAGGACCTGCCACGAAAAGGGCTGAAGAATTGCAGCGTTCGGCCAAGCAGTACATAGCCGGAGTGAGCTTCGGGGCCACCACGGCGTCGTACGACCTCGAAAAGGAGATTTCCCAGAGGTTCCCTTTAGATGGAGTGTCGCGTGAATCCTTAGAAGAAGTGTTGCCGAAGTTCATCGGGGAGCAGGATCAGATAGCTCCTCTTTTCAGCGCGAAGAGCGTAGATGGAGTGCGTGTCTACGAGCTGGCGCGTCAGATGTATAAAAAGGGACTTTCGGTGGAGGATACCGGAATACTTCAGGCCAATCGCGTGAATATCTACGACTTGAAGCTGCTCGACTGGCTGGAAAGGCCAGAATCCTGCGGGGTCGACGACGGAAAGGGGCGCATTAGAGTAGCTGACATCTCCGGTGAGGAGAACCTGCCTACTGCGATGATTCGCATCGATTGCTCGAAAGGTACCTATATAAGGGCGCTCGCAAGGGATCTCGGCGAGGCTCTCGGCAGCGGCGCATTCCTGTCGTCGTTACGCCGCACCGGAAATGGCGGATTCGACATCTCGCAATCCATCTCCCTCGACGAAGCCCTCGCGCTGCTCGGCCAAGAGTAATCTCGCGATAGGTTTTGTGATGTGTTTTTCACACCAGGATTTCAGGTGAGTGGTTTTGCACCGGGCTTCATTTTTTACCTGCGAATGACGTTCTTCGGTGGAATACCTGTTAGGCCGGACGGGACTGATCAATGCAAAAGTCAAGCGCAAGCGAGCCGCCCCATCGAGCTCGGCGCAGCGCTTGAACTTTAGTGACCGGAGACCGATTATTCCGGCGTCGGTACCCTCGGGGCGTATTGCTAGCTCGCTGTATGTGTTTCTCGCTTCTTCAGAAATACAGCGTTGACTTGTAGTATTCCTCAGGCGTATTGCCGACCCGCGGAGCTTCCGCAAATTCACTTTGGCAGGGCAGCTGGCGTAGAGCGCACTCTGTGCGGGATTGCTTGCCAAGGTGAGACTTTTTCAGCTCCACCTTGGCAGGGAGGTATCGATATACGCTTTCTGTGGCACATTGGCTGCCAAAGTGAATTTGACGACAGACCCCAGTAGGTAAATGACTTCCATTCCCCCCCCACAATCGCCATTACAACAGTCCGTGAACTAGAAACACATATGCTCAACAACATCTAAGCGTCAAAGATTGAAAATTGTGAAATCACTTTTTACGGATAAACGTAAAATCACAACATATTTTTCACTTCGCTAAATTTTAATCCACAAATACGCACGACCTGTTTTTTAGAACAATTGTACTTGGACAATAACATACGACACAATTTAAATCGCTGTTCGGCATTTAACATTCTAATGCTTTCTTGGCCATAATAGTTTTTAGAAAGTTCTCGTCTATATTGAATTAATTCATTATCAGGAAGTGTAAATCTGGAAATATAACCATTCCTACTCTCAACATCACTTTCAGAAGACCGACATATATAATACATATAACTGCGATGACTTCTAAATAATGTTTCAACTACATCAACATCAACATATTCTTGTGGAAAGATTAGATCCCCCATCATTACCAATGGATTGTTAATACAATCGCACCTGAGCAATTTTCTGCAATCACTACGAGATAAACGTTTTTTTATTAAGTACTCCCCGAATCCAACCGATGACCATCCATCCTTCACTCTGAAGTATAAAGCAGCACTTGACCAAGGATAATCATAAAACATATATGGCATTCCGGCATTGGTAGGGTTTTTTAACACATAGCAAATAGCTGTTTTTAGGTACTGCTGAGTATCAATTACTTGATAATTGATGGGCAAATCCTTTAGAGATTTGTCTTTCTCATATTTATTACGCAAATACATCGATGTCCTCCTAATATAACTATGCATAAATACCTTACATTCGTTTAGCTCTCCATATAAAATAAAGTGCACGTGATTATTCATAAGGCAAAAAGCAAGAATATGACACTCAGTACTTTGTCTAGCCATATAAATACGATTCATGGCCATACGAAAATCTTCCTGGCTACCGAACAATAAATCTATCGCATTACCATCCGAACTAAAATGCCAACAGTTTCTAACAGGGATATCTCTACCTTTTTCGAATCTGGTATTTAACCCAAGGTCTTCAATTATTATATTATCGTTTATCATAGAAAAAGTATATTTTTCGCAATATAGGCATTAATCGGCAATTTACTATATTCTATCAGCACATTTATCTATAAACCATTATCACTAATGTCACATCAAGGGCGGTTAAAAGCTTGTATCATTATTAATTATGCCGTTATGTCACTAGGAGGCTTCGCAAATTCACTTTGGCAAGCTTGTATTTCCTATAGAAAAAGCTTACCTTTATACTATGGGAAAAGATATGATAATAGAGATGCAGAGGTCACAGTTGGAAGCGTCGAATGTGACGATCCGTCAAATGAATTCAACTATCGATAACCTCCAGCAAACCATCTCGGATCTGCGTAAGACTGTTGCAAATCTTGAATCACTTCTTAAAGAGCGCGTCATCACAGAGACACTTACAAAGTGAGCCTTTTTTAGCGCCACTTTGGCAGACAATGTGCCATAGAACGCCCTCAGTGGCAGGTGCACTGCCAAAGTGAATTTGGCGAATAGTCTGGTAGGCTCCGTTTTACCATCTGTCCAAATCTTAGTGACTTCCACGACAGAAAGGTCATCCCCATCCGGTGAAAAGCCTGTTTGCCCGGACGAAATCGCTTTGAATGACGTTTCCTCCGGTGAAAGGGTGGTTGTGCCGGACGAAACTAATAATCGCGAAAGCGCAAGCGAGCCGCACCATCGAGATCGGCGCAGCGCTTGTTAGTAATGTGTACATTGCCCTCAGGGCGTATTGCTGACGCAGAACGACGAGAATCCGTTTCAAGATTTGTTCACTACAGAGTTTTTCCCCCCCATGACCTCGAAAAACTCCTCTTAATCTATGGCAACTTGTTTTACCCAATCCAATTATTTTATATATTTACTGAAAAATTAATCGTTATGTATAAATACGTTAAAGCAGGTGGGAAATATGTCGTAAGCATAGACAATCACCAGGAAATCACTCAAGCGCTCACTAAGTTCTGCGAGGAAAATCACGTGCAGTCCGGAAGCATAAGCGGAATCGGTGCCATAAATGAGATGACCCTTAGATTCTTCGACCCTTCTACCAAACAGTATGTGGACAAGCAATTCACTGAGCAGATGGAAATTGCCAATCTTACCGGTAACATCTCCACCCTTAACGGACAAACCTACCTTCATCTTCATATAGTCGCAGGTCGAAGTGACTACTCCACCTTAGGTGGACATTTGCTTTGCGCACACCTAAGCGGAGCTGGAGAATTCGTTATCGAAGATTACGGGACGAAACTCGAAAGAGAATACAGCGAGGAAATCGGCTTGAACGTATATAAATTCTAAATTAGCAATATGACCCCTACATTACTTATTATCTGCATCATAGCAGGTCTTTTGATTATCTTCATCGGTATGTATTTTTCCTATAACAACCGCGAAGTGGCACTTCGTAAAGAGGCCGAAGCACAAGAAGGAAAAATCGAAACCGTGCACGACACTATGTGGAAAACCCTGAAACAGGAAGCCGGAGTAACGGAAAAATACAGGGAGACCTTTGAAAAGATCTACCCGGAACTAATCGCCGGAAGATATAAGGGCGAATCAGCTCCTCTTTTCAAGATGATTCAAGAGTCAAATCCGGAATTTGATACCAAGTTGTACGACAAGCTGATGCAATCCATTGAGAGTCAAAGAGCATACTTTGCATCAAGCCAACAGCGTATGTTAGATATCATTAGAGAGCATAGCACGCTTTGCGAGACTATGCCGGCTTGCTGGTTCATAAAGAATAAGAAAAAAATAGAGTATGTCGTAATCTCTTCCACTCAGACCGATGAGGTAATGAGAACGAGAAAAGATGACAATGTAGATCTCTTTGCATAAACTCTATTACATACTCCCGGCAGCCACAGCCGTATTTTTGATAATCAAGTTCCCCACTGAATACTGGTGGGGCTACTTGGTAGTGGCCTTAGTACTGGAATTACTTCTATATTTAGGGATAAAATTCGCCGGAAAAAGCCCGGAATACCTTAGCGGATATGCCACAGGCGTAGAGCATCACGAAGCGTGGACAGAACGGGTGATAACTACAGAAACCTATACTGACAGTAAAGGAAACACAAAAACCCGCACTAAAGTCACCTATATACGCCACCCTGACAAATGGCTGATGTATTTTAACACCGGAAGACTCATAGACATCACCTCGAGTCTATACTACGAAGTAATAGGATGTTGGCAGACACAATGCGTAGCCATCTTCCCCGTTCACATCAACTGCGTAAGCGGAGGTGGAGGCCAACGATACGAATGGGATTCACTTCGTGAAAACGCCTACACCACCACATATAAGGGATTATACACTAATTATATAATAAATTCCAATTCCATTTTCAAGGCGGGTGCGGTTTCGGACGAGCAAGCCGAGGCTTTGGGACTAGTGGAATATCCTAAATTTTCAGGATTAGAAAGTGACGCGGTTTTAGTATCACCACATTTGAAGATAAGCGCATCCTACGAGTGGGAAAGAGACATACGCCTTTTCAACGCCTTTCACGGGCTTAATAATCAGATACACGTATTCGTAATTCTATTTAATGCCACGTCCGGCTTACAAGCGGCACTTAGCCAGAGGGAGTATTGGCGTGGTGGAAATAAGAACGAATTTACAATCTGCCTAGGCCTCGACGATGCGCAGAATGTAAAATGGTGCAAAGCGTTCTCCTGGTGCGACTTACCACAGATGGAAACCGCCTTGGAAAGCTGGTATCTAGAGCACCACTATCTCGATTTCAAGGGATTGACGAATTGGCTTGAAGCAAATGTATCCACCCTCTGGAAACGAAAGGAATTCAAAGACTTCAAGTATTTAGGGAAGAAACTCACCCCGTGGAAGAGCGCACTTGTAGGGTTTCTGACACTTGCCGCATGTGCCCTATTTATCTATATCGCCTACTACCTAACTACCACGCAGTAAACCCTAACGACTCTTTTCCTTTTCGCGCCAGGCTTTCTGGTCGAATTCGGTCGGGTGAAGGTAGTCACCTTCCCTATCTATTACGAAACTCTGATAGGTGATGGGAATGCCCTGAGAGAGGAACATCTTTTCGTAAAAGGTCTGCACTTCATAGAGCGACGCGTCCAGCGAGTCGTCTTTCGTCGCGTAAAGGTCTGTAGTGTAGGCTAATCTCTTGAGGCCATTTACATCTACGATCTGGCGGGTATACTCACAGAGAAAAGCCGAATCGGTCTTCAGATGCACGATTCCGCCAGGCACCAGCATATTACGATATCTTTCGAGGAAAAGCGGCGAAGTAAGCCGCGAATTCTCACTTTTCATCTGCGGGTCAGAGAAAGTAAGCCATATCTGCGACACCTCCCCAGGAGCGAAAAACGCAGTTATGAACTCGATGCGCGTACGAAGGAAAGCCACATTGGGAATCTTCTCCACCGTAGCTGTCTTCGCGCCCTTCCACAGACGCGCGCCCTTGATGTCCACGCCGATAAAACACTTGTCCGGATAGCGACGGGCCAAATCTATCGTGTACTCGCCCTTTCCGCATCCCAGTTCGAGAACTATCTCGGCCCCAGGTCTTCCAAACATCTTCTCCGCCCAATTCCCCTTTATCGGATGGTCCTTCAAGTTAAAGAATCCATCCGGCATAACTTCTTCCGACGTAGGCTGAAGAAGACAAGCAAATGTCTCATTCTCAGCAAATCTGCGTAATTTATCGTGTCCCATAACTCTTTTCCCAACTAATTCCTAATCCGCTCACCTTCTCCCCAGGATAAACCCTTAAGGTCCAATCCCCCTGTTCCACGAAGCGTAATCCCAATCTATAATAATGCGGCTTCCCATCCATCGGCAGCCACACCTCTTCCCTGTAAATCTGCGCCGACGGCGAAACCCACCTCACATCCAAAGCCACGGGCGAGTCCACAGCCTCCTGCCCCGAAAAGAACCTGAAGTCATACAGGGCCAATGTATCCGCCTGCGGAATACGAAACTCATACTCCACCCTCTGTCCCTTAATGAAATCGGACGCACCGCTCGGCCTCTGACAAGACCAAGCGAGGCACAACAGGCAAACCGCTAAAAGACTAATTCTGCTTATTCTGAGCTTTGTCACGAGGCTTGCGGTTTTTACGCTTCTTCTTAGGCGAATCGAAACGCGAGATACTTCCCTCTCCCACAGCCGTAATGAACTCAGGCGAAGACGGTTCCACATCCGGAATCAGCGAAACCGGACGAATGCCGTTCCTGTTCATTTTCTGAATCTCCTTCACCTCGGCCGCCGGCACCGGATACAAGTTCGCATCCGAAGACTTGTCATAAGAGAAATACATCATCTCGGCGAGAATGTCCGTCTTTCTTAGATATGCCAATCCGTCCTCGAACTCAAGCGGTTCGTTGACCTTAGGGATACGGCTCTGCGCATCCAGATAAACAGGCACTTCGTAGTTAATGCAGCACTTGAGCTTGCCGCATTGGCCGGCCAATTTCTGAGGATTCAAGGACAAATCCTGGCAGCGCGCTGCGGATGTGTTGATGCTCTTGAAGTTCGTGACATAATTGGCACAGCAAAGCGCACGACCGCAGACCCCGATGCCCCCTATGAGCCCGGCCTCCTGGCGAGCGCCTATCTGCTTCATCTCAATCTTTATGCGAAATTCCTCGGCGAAGACTTTTATCAACTGGCGGAAATCCACGCGGCCGTCGGCTATGTAATAGAAAATAGCCTTAGTACCGTCGCCTTGGAACTCCACGTCGCCGATTTTCATATCGAGCCCCATAGTCGCAGCTATGCGGCGTGCCTCTATCATAGTAGCCTGCTCACGAGCAGTGGCAGCCATCCATTTCTCGATGTCGGATGGGCGAGCCTTTCTATATATCTTCTTGAATTCGTAAGATGCAGGATCTATGCGGCGTCTCTGCATCTGTTTGACTACCAGTGGGCCTTCGAGAGACACGAAGCCCAAATCGTAGCCCGATGCGGCCTCGACCACCACCTTGTCGCCCTGACGCACGCTCTGACCCGACTCGTTCTTGTAATAGCCTTTGCACGTATTCTTAAAGCGCACCTCGAAGACATCGGCATACTCGAGCGATGAGATATCCCTCAAGTAGTTATGCACAGGTAGCTTACAACATCCTTCCCTATATGTCACCTCAGTGGTTCCGTCTTCACAATCCACCACTTCGCACCCTCTGAAGCAATCGTATTTTTTAGATTCACTCATATACTTTCATATAATCCATTTACCATGTCGGTAAACAATATCTTCATATTCACATTACGAGAAATCAGCATCTCGGCCCGTCCCAGGGCATCCAAGGCCTTCCTCGCAAAAGTCTTTCTGCTTCGTCCGGCCCAATCCTCCAACTCCGTCCTTCGCGCAGGATCATTCACCGTCACGAGAGACGGCATCCCCTGCTGGAGCAAGAAAATGTATCGCAGATTCTCTGCAGCAAATTTACAAAAATTTTTCGCCTTTTCCTTTGAGGACAGATTGGCCAGAGAATCCGCTATCTCCAGGCAAGCGTACAAGTCTCGAGCGAGCAGACCCTGCATCAACGGGCGCAGAAGCCCTATGAACTCACTGTCTTCGAATGGGCCGGCTCCATTCCCCGGGGCCAATCTTATGCGCTGGCAACGCGAGGCGATGGTGACGAGCACCTGCTCCGGATTATGCGTGATGAGTATGAATTCCGTGAGCTTGGGCGGTTCTTCTATCAGTTTAAGCAGACGGTTTGCAGCGTCCTTGTTCATTTTCTCCGGAAGATAGATGACCACGCTGCGGTAGCCTTTCTCCAGAGCGCTGAATGAGAGCGTCTCCAGAAGCCCCTTGGCCTCATCCACCTTAATCATAGCGGATTTGCCCTCTATCTCGAGAGCCTCGCTAAGGTCGTTCTCCGTAAAGAAAGGATTAGCCTTGACGAGGGAACGCCACTTGTCGACATAATCGGAGCAGCGGCCGGTGTTTACCGGGAAGATGAAATGAACGTCCGGATGTATGAGTTTTTGGATTTTATTACAGGCAGGACACGTTCCGCAGGCATCACCCGACGACCTGTCCTTACAGTAAAGATACTGTAGGAAGGCAAGCGCGACGCCGATGGCGCCCCCTCCGTCATCTTCGTGAAACATAATGGCATGCGGCACCTTTCCGGAATCTACCATTCCTTTAAGTGCGTTGCACACCGGGACATTACCCTTTACCTGAGAAAAACCCATTTTAAGAATTTCTGATAGTGTTATATTTGGCTATACGCGTAAGGAATTCCTTCTCCTTTCCGTCAGGGAACACGTCGAGCGCATCGAGTGATTTCCGGATATAACTCTCCAGAATGTCACCAGCCTTCTCCACTCCCCTGTTTTCAAGCACAAATGTACGAATTTGTTCGCAATACTCGGGGTGATTATGGATGTCGGAAATCATTTTTCTAATTTCGGCCTCCTTAGCGACATCGTCGAAACAGCAGAGAAGAGGCAGCGTAATCTTATGCTCCTTCAAGTCGATTCCCGTAGGCTTTCCCAGAGCCTCGTCGCCCACATAATCCAGGATGTCGTCCTTAATCTGAAAAGCTATGCCCAGAGACACGGCATACTCCTTCACGGCCTCCTGCTGCTCCGGCGTAGCATTACAAGATACAGACACACTCAAACAAGCCGTTTCGAACAAAGAAGCTGTCTTGCAATATATTATCCTAAAGTAATCTTCCTTGTTCGTTCCATTTCCGCTGGCGTTCTGGAGCTGGAGCATCTCGCCCTCGGCCAAATTCGTCATAGCTTTCGAGAAAATCTTGGCCACGGAATCGCGCTTCGAATAAGAGATGGTGAGTTCCATCGCCCTCGCAAGCCAGAAATCGCCTACGAGCACGGCACCTGACGGGCCAATCTTGGAAAAGAGCGTCGGCTCACCCCTTCGGGTAGGACTCTCATCGGCCACATCGTCGTGCAGAAGAGTGGCATTATGCAACATCTCCGTAGCTGCAGCGACCCTAATCGAATCGTCCGGAGCCGTAGTGCCGCTTATCATACGCGCCACCAACAGAGCTACGATAGGCCTTAGCATCTTTCCGCCATGGACCAATATGTCCTCGTTCACCTCCTGTAGAAGCGGAATATCCGAGAACAAGGACTCCTTTATGTAACCATTAAGAGCAACCCAATCCTCTCCCAAAAAATCTATAATCTCGTCTCTAAGCATCCCCTTATTATCGTAACAAACAAGCCGCGCGAAAAACACGTGCGGCTTGTTTTTAAACTAACTCTCTATCTATTAAAAATATAGTGTAACCGATGCTGAAATACCCGAACATTTCTGCTCCTTAACAGCATTATACATAGCTCCGGCACTTACCGACGGTTTAGTGTCAGATTCCTTATACACCTGACCGAGGTCCCAATAATACTTGACGGACAAAGCTACGAAATCCAATACCTTCACACCTGCGCCCAAACCTACACCATATTCGAAACGGTTACGGTTAGCCCAACGATTCGGGTCATCCTTCTTAGTATCAAGTGAAGTACCCGCCAGCGATGCGATCTTGTCAAAAGCTTCTTTTGTAGCAGCATCCTTAAACTGAGAGACAGTCTCCGTAGTAAGGGCATATCCTACAAAAGGTTCTGCAAACACAAACGGTTTGAAAAGGCCGAAGTTCATTCCCCAAGCCACTCTTACAGGCACCTCGAGGTAGCCGGTGCTAGTGTCTATGGAGATTTCCGCATTCTGGCCCGCTAAAGCGATGTTATCCTTAACTGACTGTCCCTTTACGTTATAGATGATACCAGGCTGAACGCTCAATCCCAACGGGAGATTCAACTCGTAGACCAAACCTGCATGATACTTGTTAGCGGTCTTGGCGACAGCTATATCATTATAGGCGTCATTAATGCTAGTCGTAGCTGAAGTGAGACCTGCTACGATACCCACCTTAGCATTTGCACTTACTGCCAGCAATACGGCAGCAGCGGTTAGAACTAATTTTTTCATAACAAACTATTGATTTTAGAAACAATATCCTCTTTCGAGACCACACCCACGGTCTTGTCCACCACCTCTCCGTTTTTAAAATAGATAAGAGTAGGGATACTCATAATCCTGTACTTCAGAGCGACTTCCCTCGCCTCGTCCACGTTACACTTTGCCACTACGGCCTTACCTTCCATAAGTTCGGAAACCTCCTCCACTGTAGGAGCAAGCATACGGCAAGGGCCGCACCAAGTAGCCCAGAAGTCAACTACTACCACTGAAGAAGATTTCAACACCTGCTCCAGATTCTGATTAGTTATCGTTACTTCCATAATATTAAATGTTTTAAATGTGTTTGTCTATTCTCCAACTAAAGGCTCTCAATCCCAAATCAGGATATGCCAAGTCTTTCTCGTGCAGCGCCTCAAGCACCCCGTCTGCGATGGAATCGTCCACCATCGTGAGTACAGCTTGATTCATAGCAGGCCAAGCGTGATTACCATAATGCGGTTCTCCGCTTTCACAGCCTCGACCCATCACCTCGTCCCAGCGCGTGAAACCTCTCTGTCCGAACTGCTCCAGCAATTCTACGATTTCATCGTTGAAAGCCTGGTTGTAACTTACAAATATAGCTATCATTTTTTAATTCTCCTTTCCTGCCTTGTTGCAAATATACAATAAACTGTCGGAATTAGCACCAAAGTCACTACGGTAGAAACCGAAAGACCCCAGCAAACCACCATTCCCAAACTTACCCACATCTCGGAACCTTCTCCCAGACCCATAGCCATAGGAACCATACCGAGAACCGTGGTAAGCGTAGTCATAAGAATAGGACGAAGACGGCTTCTGGCAGCCTCCACAGATGCATCTATGGCATTCATTCCCCTCTCACGACAAAGAATCGTGTAGTCGATGAGCACGATACCGTTCTTCACCACTATACCGAGCAATATTATCACACCGATTATCGCCATCACGCCCATAGCCGTTCCGGTGAGGGTCAATCCCCAGATTACGCCCACTATGGCGAACGGAAGCGAGAACATAATCACGAACGGAGACATAAAGGACTCGAATTGCGATGCCATCACCATATATACCAGAATGATAATCAAGAGTATAAGCACGAACATATCCGAGAACATACTCTGCTGGTCCTCATAGTCACCGGCTATCTGAGTAGAGATTCCGTTAGGAATATCCGTCTCGTTTATGGCCTTTTGCGCGCAAGCCACGGCATCGGAAAGGGCAGCACCCTTAGATACGATACCATTAAGCGAGATATATCTCTCCCTATCCTTACGCTCGATGGTAGGAGGCACGGTGGTTTCCTTAATCGTACCCAATTCCTTCATCTTCACGGTCTTTCCCATCGCATTAGTCACGGTGATGTTCTCCATATCCTCCACGCTCGTCCTGAACTCAGGAGCATAGCGCACACGGATATAGTACTCCTCGCCATCCTCCCTGAAATAAGAAGCTACGGTGCCGGACACAGCGGCGCTGAACGCCTGACCTGCCGTAGTGGACGTAAGTCCGTTAAGGGCCAATTTGGTCCTATCGAAGTCCATCTGATACTCAGGAGTATACTCGTCACGGGACAATGTAGCCTGCGAGAACACGTCGCTTTCGAGAATCTTCGACTGAATCTCACGAGCCACGGCATCGGTCTTTTCGAAATCGTAGCCATAGACCTCTATCTTAATGGATGAGGCACCACCCATCATTCCGCCACCTTCGGTAACTATACCCTTGCGGATTTGAGGATAATTACGCAAGATTCCGCGAATCTTGTCCGCAACTTCCGCCGTACTCCTCTCTCGCTCATCCACAGAACCTATGTTTATGTTCATGGAGATAACCTGAGTTCCGTTATTCTGCATACTTGCGAATGCATTGTCGGAATCGGCCTGTCCGAATGAATAGTTGAGCACCTGCACCTCAGGAACTGCGGCACGGATGTCGTCATAGATGGAAGCTGCCATCTCTGCGGTAACAGCCTGAGCCGTACCTACAGGGAGGTTGATTTCCACGCTAAGACGGCCATCGTCGCTATGAGGGAAGTACTCCGTCTTCACCTTAGGCCCGAGGAATACCACAGTAAGTACGAATATGCCGGCACAGCCGAATACCACCGTCTTCCTATGAGTAGTAGCCCAGCGAATGATGCGAGCGTAGCCGCGTGAAATCTTGTCGAGGAACCTATCTACAGGCGTGAAGAAAAGCGTATGCAATTTGCTCTTGCTCTTTCCGCTGCGAAGGAATCGCGAGCAAAGCATAGGCACGAGCGTAAGCGCTGCGGTGGTAGACACTATCATAATGATACTTACTATCCATCCCAACTGCTTGAACATAATACCTGTCATACCGCTGATCATAGTAAGAGGCAGGAATACGCAAAGCATCGTAAGGGTAGATGCCACTACGGAAATCGCCACCTCTGAGGTCGCCAACACGGCTGCCTCCTTAGGTTTCTCACCACGCTCGAGGTGGGTAGAGATGTTCTCCAGTACCACTATGGCATCGTCCACGACCATACCTATCGCTATGGAAAGTGCCGACATCGATATGATGTTCAAGGTATTGCCCGTAGCGAACAGATATACCAGCGATGCTAGAAGCGCTATAGGAATGGACAAAATGATGATGAAAGTCGCCCTCCATCTTCCGAGGAAGAGGAACACTACGAGCATAACCACCAAGAAAGTAATGAGAATGGTATCCTTCAGGGTGTTTATGGTGTTTATGATATTCGTAGACGAATCTATGACCGTGGTAATCTTGATGTCCGACGGCAAAGTAGTCTCGATTTTCTTCAGAGCCTTCTTCACGTTGCGGATGACGTTCACGGTATTCGCGCCGTTCTGTTTCTGGATAACGATACGCGCACTGCGCTCGCCATTAGTATAAGATTCCTGCTCGCGCTCCTTAGGTCCGTCGATTACGGAAGCCACGTCGCGCAGGTAGACCAACTTTCCGTTAGAGTTACTGACCACGATGTCGAGCATATCGGAAGGGTTGTCAAATTCCTTCTCCACACGAAGGTTATAGGTTTCTGTTCCTATGTCTATGTTACCGGAAGGCAGGTTTCTGTTCTCTGCGGCGATAATCTGTGCTATACTGCTGACCGTAAGGTTATAAGCCTGTAGTTTCTGTGGGTCGCAGTAAACGTGCACCTCACGACTTGGCGCACCAGCCACCGACACGGTTCCCACTCCGGACACTCGGGCAAGCGGGGTGGCCACCTTGTCGTCGAGGATTTTGTCCAGTCCGGCCATCGATTCCTTCGCAGTTGCGGAAAGAATGAGGATAGGCATATCATCGGCGCTGAACTTGAAAATCATCGGCGAAGATGCTCCGTCGGGCAGGGTCGCACTGACCATATCGAGCTTGTCGCGGACGTCATTGGTCGCGGCCTCGATGTCGGTTCCGTATTCGAATTCGAGTGTAAGTATGGCGATGTTCTCCTTAGACTTGGAGGTCAACTCTTTAAGATTGGCCACACTGTTAAGGGAGTTTTCAAGCACCTTAGTAAGGTTAGTCTCAATATCTTGAGCGCTGGCTCCCTGGTATGAGGACATAACCATTATCACGTTCGAATCGAAATCCGGGAACTGTGATATGGATGTCTTCATTAGGGAGAAGACACCGAAAATAGCGAAGGCGACGAATACGAGCGCGGTCGTTACCGGTTTTTTAACTGCTGAACGATAGATACTCATTATTCGATAACTTCTACTTTAATTCCACTTCTAAGCAAGCTCTGACCGCTGACTATAACTTTCTCGCCAGCCTGCACGCCGCTTAGGATTACGTACTCGGAGCCGATGTGCCTTCCTAGCTCCACGATTCTAAGCTCTACCGTTCCGTCGGCCTTGAGGACATAGACTGTCCTTACGCCGGAACCCTGCTGCTTGAGCACCGCCGTGTCGGGAACTACGATGGCGTCGCCCTGGCTGAAGATGACGCGGGCACTTGAATACATACCCGGACGGAGCTCGAACTTAGGGTTGTTTATGGTCACCTCAGCCACTATGGTGTGCGTCGTTGCGTCCACAGTAGGGTGAATTCTGGTAACCTCTCCGATATATTTCTTTCCGTTAAGGGCTTCAGGAGTAAATTCCACCTTGATACCCTTCTTGAGAAGGCTGTAGTTCTTCTCCGACACTGCCACGAAGGCCTTTATCGGGTTAATCTGCTGTACGACATAAAGTGGAGCCGACATGGTGTACATATCGCCTTCGTCGTAATTCCTGGCAGACACCACTCCGTTAAGAGGGCTCTTGAGGATGGTGTTCGTAAGGAGATTCTCGTAAGTGGTATTGGCTACCTTATACTGGAGCTCGATGGTCTCGAAGTCAGACTTGCTCACTCCTCCCTTTTCGTAAAGAGCCTTAGCTCTGTCATACTCGCTCTTAAGATTATTCAACTGAAGTTCAGCCTGTTCGAGCTGAGCCTTATCCATCTGTGCGAGCACTTGTCCCTTCTCTACGAAGTCGCCCACTTCTGCCTTTATGGAAATGATACGGCCTCCGCTCTGAGGGGCTATGTTATTTATCGCATACGCCTGAAGCGTAACCGAATATTTCTCGTCGATAGGCACGATCTCGCTCTTCGCATCTACCACCTTTACTGCAGGAAGCAGCTCTTCCTTCACTGCAGCGGCACCCTTTTGCGCCTTTTTTCCACCGCAAGAACACAAAGCGAGTGCTACGGCCATCATTGAAACAATTTTAGTATTCATCGTTATTCGTTATTATCTTCTGTTGTATAATCCATTCCCAATGTCTGCTCAAGACTTGTCTTGGCTGTCAAATAGCTGTAAATCGACTGTGCTGCGGTCATCTTCGACTGCACCAGCGCGAGCTGCGCATCATTCAGGTCAGTAAGGGTGCTGCTACCCACTGCGTATGACTCTTCGGTGATGTCATAGGCCTTCTGAGCCGCTTCCAATGCCTTATCCGCCGCATCGAAGCTGCGAAGTGCAGTAGCCATTGTGTTAACGCTCTTCTTCAAAGCGATTTTCAGCTGCCTCTCAGTATCCTTTTTCTGAAGGGCCAACTCATCCGACTGGACCTGTGCCGCCTTTATGGTATTATAGCGCTTTCCACCGGCGAAAATCGGGATATTCAGACTAAGTGCCACATAGGAATACGGAGTCCATCTGTACTGGCTAAACTCGAAATCATTAGCCATAGCACTGTAATTATATGAGAATGAAAGCGCAAGCGATGGAAGTGCAGAGTATTTCTGCATCTTGATGTTCGATGCGAGCTGCTCTGCCTGAATGGAAAGCTGCTTCATCGTGGTATTGTTTTCCAAGCTGAGTTCCCCCTCGGCATAGAGCGCCGTCATATCGTCGGCATAGTCATAGAGACTTCCTGCCACGTCGATGTCCTCTTCCAGATCCACGCCCATCACAGCCTTCAACTGCCACAGGGCCAGCGCGATGGAATTGGCCGAATCGTACATGTTCGGAACTGCGTTCGCAAGCGTGGTCGCCGCACGGGCCAAGTCCAAATCCGAAGCTTTCTGCGCCTCGTACTTCATCTGGGTGCGTTCATAATTAGCCACGGCATTATCGTAGACGTCCTTATAGACCTCGTGGGCCTGCTTGGCCAACAGCACCGCGTAAAACGCGTTCTTCACTTGGCTCACCATGTCGAGCTTGCTGCTTCTGGCTTTCTCCACTGCCAATTCCACATCCTGTCCGGAGATTTTCATACTCTCCCAGAGCTGCAGATTCACGATAGGCATAGAAGCGGTGACTCCGGCCGAGAAGGTGTTCCACCTACCGACCTCCATTCCGTCTTTCTTGCTGCTTGAAGAGCTGCTTGAGGAACTGCCGGTACCTGCTGAGCCACTGCCTTCAGAGCCGCTGCCGGTGCCGGAGCCGCCACCCATAATGGATGACATATCGAAATCCATATACATCACCTGCTTTTCTATAGTTCTCTGGAAAGCGGCGGAACCATCGATCTTAGGGAAAAGCGATGCGTACGTACCACGCTTGGCATACTCGCTTCTTTCTATCTCCTTATCAGCGACTTTCACGGCGACATTCTCGCTCAATGCAATTTCGAGGGCCTGATCCAAAGTGATGAAAGTCTGCGCAAGGATAAACAAACAACTAACTAATCCTGTCATAATATATTTTTATATCGCGCACGCACGGTGCAAATACTATACCAATTTGGCGAAAAATGCTTTCCATTTGCGCCCAAGCCCGTTTTTAGCCGTAAACCTCCAACCTACTCTCTTTAGTAAATTCTGTCTCCGTTCTTGCTTTGTCCGCATTTTATCGACGTCGCACCAGATTTATCTGTTTCTCTCGCATGAAGTGTTGCTCTGTATGATTTTCAGAGACGTCGCGTCAGACTCGGTGCTGGAAATCGGCCTTCTATGCACTTCCAGCGGCACCCAATGGCGCAAAATGACCCATTGGGTGCCACCAGACCGCTTTCTATTGCGGGTTTGCGTCACCGAGCCTGACGCAGAACTGCCATCCCGCCCAGGGAAATGCCGTAAGCTTCCTACAAAACTCGGAATTACCGACAGCATCATTAATATGAACAATTCTGTTATTCTCCAAACAATTCATCCAGCTTCTGCTCAAGGGTGCCGTCCTTGGCGAACGGCAATATATTCTACAAATCAACGAAAAGTTACCTTCTCTTCGCTGAGCAGCCAGATGACGTAAACCGGAGCGCAGTCGTGGACTGATTTTCCCATATTCTATCCCGAACTGCTTTCTATTGAAGATAAGGCAGGATGCCTTATGGTAAAGTGGGTCAGGGGAAAACCCTGTGTATTCTGTAGTCTAAAAAGGAAGTATTTCACGTCAGATATGCCTATCAGCTGAGCTCTGAAGTTTTTGATTTTGGCATTGAAAGATTCGGCAGAGGCATTGGTGGATCTATTGTCAAAGAAATTTAGGATATCTATATAGTTTTCATAGATGGTCTGCTTGACCACTTAGAACGAATCATATCCCGCATCTTCCACATGCTTATACCAATGTGCCAGTTTCGTATATGCTACACCTTTTATATTTGTGGATGAATAAATACGTCTCAGTTCATTCGTCGGATTATATGCGTTTTCAATGTCCGGATAGAGTTCTTCATCACTGAGGGATGTCTCATCAATACTCATTCTGGGGGCTACATTCTGAGGAAAGACTAACCACTTGTCTGCATGTTCCCCCTGTTCCTTGTCTTTCCAATTCAGGTAGTCGCTTAGGTGCTCTTTGTATTGACGTTCCAGTTGGTGGCCATCAATGTAGTAGTACTTCTCAAGCGAAGATGCTGATATCGGGTATTTGTCCAAAACATTCTTTTAAAAAAGTGGCAAACTCCATCGAGTGCCGTGTCCCTTCTGCTGTAAGTTCATAGTTGTTGCCAACGCTCTTCCCTGTAGTCTCATCTATCCATCTGCGACGCTTTATCAAAAGCGTCATTTTCTTATCTCTAAGAGGAAAGTCTTGCACTTTTGACGACTCATAGAAGCCATTTGGACGATATGTATGACCTTCAGTAGGGTAACGAAAACAATCTCTTTCTTCAAGACTTACTATCAATTCTCCAGTCTCGATACCGAATCTATCCTTCTCTAAGACAGTAAGCCATCGCCAATATAGTCTGCCTGTCACCTTCCTGCCACGCATTCTCTCCTTATCATAGACAGGAGCGCCGCAGCGCTCCTGTCTATACTAACTATTCAGATTTCAGTTTAAGAACTTCTTCCTCGGAAAGACCTGTCATCTGACAGATAAAATCTATCGGAGAATTTGCATCCAGCATCTTCTTCGCGATTTCGAGAGACTTTTTCGCTTCGCCTTCTGCAAGACCCTCTGCAAGGCCCTCTTTCTTCGCGGAATAAAGCTGATTTATGACATCTTGCTCTTTCATAACACTTCTGTTGTATAATGTTCGCTTCGCCGGGCTGAACGCTGCTATCTCACACGCCGCGCTTAGCTGCTTTATCTCTGGGATGTCTTTCAGTACCTCCGGGATGCCGTTAACATCGTACTTCCATCCGTTCAGAAACCAGTAAAGCAAATAATCGCAAGGTCTTTCGCAAGCCTCCAGCGCCTTCGTAAAACGAGCGGTTTCCACGAAGTTAATAATAATTGTCGAAGGTGCAAACTCTTGAGTCCGAGTTTCGATGAATTTATAATGAGAAATCAGATTGTTCTCATTCCACTTCGATTCGTCTTGATGTGAAAGATTTTCTCCGAGAATACAAATGATGTAAAGAGGCTTTAGCTTGTCATAGTAATCTCCAGAGCTAATCTGGCCACGGTAGGTGTCGCAACCATAATACATACAACGTTCAAAAATCCACTTTTCGCATTTCTGCTGCACTTCCACTGAAAAGATACTTCCATCTTCACCTCTACAGATTAGATCCAGATAAGTTCTTTTACCGGTATCCACCTCCGGGTCCTGTTCCCTGTCGAGATAAGCTTCGATGTCCGAGACCCTTACGTCTTCCGGAAGAAAGAAGTTCAGCAGTTCGATAAGAAGTTGCTTGTTGTCCTTGTCGGCATAGACAGCCTTGAATCCGCTGTCACTCATTAGATTGACAAACGTACCACCTTGAGTACTTTGTCGCGTTTCTGAATTTTTCATAATTTTTTTCATTTAGCTTTATAGGCCTAATGGTCTTCTATGCTTTCATAGTTAATAAGAATTAAAGTCTTTCGTAACCCAAAGGTGAGAATATTTTTTCAAATATCCAACCACCCCAAGAGAATTGAGAGATCAACACAGGGTTTTCCCCCTGACACAAGGAGGGCGCACGTAAAAAAAAAGTCAGTCACGGTCCTACCGCGACTGACTTTCGATATTTGAAGCGAGAATTACTCTGCCTTTCCGTCAGATCCGAGAACGTTTACGATCTTGTGGATGTAAAGTTTCTTCATCTCGTCACGAGCTGGTCCGAGGTATTTACGTGGGTCGAATTCGCCCGGTTTCTCTGCGAACACCTTACGAATAGCCGCTGTCATAGCCAAACGAGAGTCTGAGTCGATGTTAATCTTGCAAACAGCGCTCTTTGATGCCTCGCGAAGCTCTTCCTCAGGAATACCTACTGCGTCAGGAAGTTTGCCACCGAATTCGTTGATGATGTCGACATATTCCTGTGGAACTGAAGATGAACCGTGGAGTACGATAGGGAATCCAGGAAGTTTCTTCTCGATCTCGTGGAGAACGTTGAATGCGAGTGGAGGTGGAACAAGACGACCTGTCTTAGGGTCGCGTGTGCACTGCTCCGGCTTGAATTTGTAAGCACCGTGTGAAGTACCGATAGAGATAGCGAGAGAATCGCAACCAGTGCGTGTAGCGAAGTCGATAACTTCCTCCGGCTTAGTGTAGTGAGATACCTCTGAAGCTACCTCGTCCTCTACACCTGCGAGAACGCCGAGCTCAGCCTCTACTGTAACGTCGAACTGGTGAGCGTACTCTACGACTTTCCTGGTAAGAGCGATGTTCTCATCGTATGGAAGAGACGAGCCATCGATCATAACAGAAGAGAATCCCATATCCACGCAGCTCTTGCAAAGCTCGAAGCTGTCACCGTGGTCGAGGTGAAGAACTATCTGAGGATGCTCCCAGCCAAGTTCCTTAGCATACTCTACAGCACCCTCTGCCATATAGCGGAGAAGTGTCTGGTTAGCGTAGTTACGAGCACCTTTACTTACCTGAAGAATGACTGGAGACTTCGTCTCAGCAGCAGCCTGAATGATAGCCTGGAGCTGCTCCATGTTGTTAAAGTTGAATGCTGGAATGGCATATCCACCAGCGACAGCCTTCGCAAACATCTCACGGGTGTTTACAAGACCAAGTTCTTTATAAGATACCATAATAAATATAAGTATTAAAGTTATTTCAATTCGCGGCGCAAATTTAATCAAAAATATGCGTTTTCCAAGAAATAGCTTTCCGCAATAATTGTGCTCATCTTCTCATTTTTGACTTATTGTCATTATTTTTGTTAACTTTGCCTCCCACAAACAGTTTAAAGATGAAAGGAAAAGTCGTTATATTCTCTGCCCCGTCGGGTGCAGGTAAAAGTACCATAGTCGGAAACATCCTCAAGCACTACCCGGAAACCTTCGAGTTTTCCGTCAGTGCCACTTCCCGTAATCCTCGCGGAAGCGAAAGGGATGGCGTGGAATACTACTTCCTAAGCGCCGACAGATTCCGCGAACTGATAGCTCAAGACGCATTCGTAGAGCACGAGGAGGTCTATAAGGACCGCTTTTACGGCACCCTCAAATCGGAAGTCGAGCGCATTTGGGCCGACGGAAAGGTCATCATCTTCGACGTCGACGTAAAAGGTGGCGTGAACCTGAAAAAATATTTCGGAGAGAACGCCCTGTCGTTCCTCATCGTACCTCCGAGCCTGGAGATTCTGGAAAGCAGACTTCGCGGGCGCGGCACCGACAGCGAAGAGGACATCAGGACCAGATTGGCCAAGGCCCAGAGCGAACTGGACTTCGCACACGGCCGATTCGACGTCGAAATCGTGAACGACGAACTGGATGAGGCATTAGCCCGGACATACGAGCAAATCGATTCATTCTTATGCAGATAGCCGTCTATTCCGGCAGTTTCGACCCACTGCACATCGGGCACTTGGCAGTATTGGCCTACCTTAACGGCCGATTCGACAAAGTGCTGCTGGTGGTGTCTCCGCAGAACCCGTTCAAGGGCGCGGAGAAGGCGGCCAATGCGACCGCGAGGCTCTCTGCGGCCCGAGAGGCGGTGGCGCGGCATCCGGAATTGGCACGAGTGGAGGTGTGCGACATCGAATTTCAAATGAGCGCTCCACAGTACACCTTTCGCACGCTTGAGGCTCTACAAGCGCTCTACCCATCTGATAATCTGACACTTGTCATAGGGGGAGACAATCTTTCGGCATTCAATCGATGGAGAAACTATGCACAGATTCTGCTGCAGTTCGGAGTACTGGTGTACCCGAGGGAAGGATTTGACAGTGAAGCGGTAAAGGCTACACTTCTTAAGGAAAACGAGCATTACCGGATCGAGCTCGCCCGGATGCCGCTCGTCAGCGTGTCCTCAACAGAAATTCGCGAGGCCGAGGCCCACGGCGACGACGTCAAAAAGTGGCTGATGTAGATTTCTTGGAGAAAATTTGAAAGAAAAATTTGCAATTACATAAAAATTTAGTACATTTGCAGTCCCAATCGGGAAACGGGGTGTGGCGCAGTTGGCTAGCGCATCTGGTTTGGGACCAGAGGGTCCTGTGTTCGAGTCACAGTACCCCGACAAAAAACCATCAGAGATTATTTCTGATGGTTTTTTGTTTAGTAATAAGTTGTGAAGATTCCCGAGGATTACTTATCTAATGTAGTGCTCCACATCTTCTTCTGAGTCACCGCTTTGTATTGTCAGTTTGTCAGCGGTGAGTTCCAGTACCCTGGAGTGTTGCGGCTCCTTAGTCTGCTTCTTGAACTCCGACACGGTTTTCTTAGTTATCATAGACGTAAGCATCTTCGGAAGACCAACCGGCTCCAATATCTCGGCGCGAACGGATTTCTGGTCATAGGTGCGAATAAGGACGTCATTTTCGTAAGACCAAGTTCCGGCGCAGTATGTCGCCAGTTTTATGGTAATTTGCTTTCCGTTACCATCGTCCATCTTCATTCCTACCATAACAACATCGGAAAACGACTTGTTCGGCGCTAAGGTCAGGGTATCGACATAGTTTACCTCCGTTCCTTCCTCGACAGCGGAGTTAGTCTGAAACCATTTACCCGTAATATCCTGAGCGTAAATGCTTGCCGACATTACAAGGCAAGCCAGTATCATCATAACCTTTTTCATATCCATCGTAAAAAAATCCACCTGACGTGTGCAAAAAACGTGCGCTTTTCTTCACTTTTACTCCTTTTTGTAATAATGTCAGACCACTACATAAGCTTCTTTACGCGGTCGAACCATTTATAAGGCATATAGCGGAAAGGCAGGTCAATGTGCTTGCGGGAGGTAACGACGGCGCGGTGGTGCGTAAAGACATCGAAAGTGCGTTTCCCGTGATATGAGCCCATTCCGGATTCCCCCACTCCTCCAAACGGAAGATTCTCGTTCGCGATGTGCATCACGCAATCATTTATGCAGCAGCCACCCGACGAGGTACGAGCGATCACCGTGTCTCCCTCATCGCCGAAATAGTATAGCGCGAGCGGCTTGGGACGGGCATTCACGCGCTCTATCGCCTGCGAAAGCGAATCGAAGGTAAGGACAGGGAAAATTGGCCCGAAAATCTCCTCTTCCAGCACTCGTGCACCCTCTGGCACTTCATCCAAAATGGTAAGAGAAATGTAGCGTGACTCAGGGTCAGTCTCACCGCCGAAAATCACCTTACCCTCTTTAAGATAAGCGCTTAGCCTCTCGAAAGCCGCGTCGTTCACGATACGAGCGAAATACCTGGATGAGTCCGGGCTCGGAGGCAGGCACTCGATAAATTCTCGCTTCAGCGCCTCGAGAAATGCGTCCTTCACGTCCCGATGAATCATAAGATAGTCCGGGGCGATACAGGTCTGACCGGCATTGAGAAGCTTTCCCCAGGCTATACGCTTGGCTGCCAATTTGATATCAGCCGTGCGATCGACGATGCACGGGCTCTTGCCGCCAAGTTCCAGCACTACCGGAGTAAGGTTCTTAGCAGCTTCGCTCATCACGACTCTGCCCAGCTTAGGGCTTCCGGTGAAGAAAATGAGGTCCCACTTAAAGGAAAGAAGTGCGGAATTTACTTCGCGATTACCCTGAGCCACAGCGATATACTTCGCATCGAAGGTCTCGCTTATCATCGTCTCGATAATCTTGCTTACGTTCGGCACATAAGGCGATGGCTTGAGAACTGCCGTGCAACCGGATGAGATGGCGCCTACCAGCGGAACCAGCAACAGATGCACGGGATAGTTCCACGGGGCTATGATAAGAGTCCGGCCAAGTGGTTCGGCGACTATCTGACTTCGCGACAGGAACATCTTCAGGGGCGACGCCACCTTTTCAGGGCGCATCCACCTGCGTAGTCCCTTAAGATGCTTGTCTATTTCCGAAAGAACTATACTAATTTCGGTCATATAGCTCTCTTCATAGCATTTGTGCAAGTCTGTCTGAAGGGCATCGGACATAGGCTTCTCCCATTTAAGGACAGCCGACTTAAGTCGTAGAAGGGCGTCTTTCCTATACTCATAGGAAAGGGTGTGCCCCGTGGCGAAAAACTCACGTTGCCTTTCACGAATCTCCTTTATCTCCTCTATAGTAGTGTTCTTCATAAACAGTAAGAAATGAGCTGTCAAATTAAAAAAAGCCGGCTTTTTCAGCCGGCTTGTAGCATCGATTTGTGAAAAATTATTCGACTTTTCCGACTTTCTCCAAGCTGATGTTGAAAATCAAAGTCTCAGCAGGACCGATAGCACCTCTTGTTCCCTGCTCGCCATAACCGAGTTTGTAAGGAACATAGATCTCTATCTCACCGCCCTCACCGATAAGAGGGAGAGCCTCATTCCATCCCTGGATTACCTGACCCAAAGTGAAATGGATGGCATCGTCGTCTGCCTTAGTCTCATCGAATACGGTACCATCGAGGAGAGTTCCCTTGTACTTAACCCATACGGTATCAGCCATAGCAGGGTGAACCTCATTACCCTCAGCGATAATCTTATACTGAAGACCTGAAGGAGTTACCTTTACGCCAGGCTTCTTCGCATTCTTAGTAAGGAACTTGTCCTCTCTCTCCTTGTTAGAGTAGAGGATATAGTCGTGACGGTTCTGCAGATAGTTGTTAAACAACGCGTTCATCTCGTTAGGGTCTACACGGAACTGAGCTGCGAAAGCTGCAGGATCGTCGGTCTGCTTGGCGTTAAGGAAATCCTCGATACCCTTGCGTACCTGAGCCATATTGAGATCGCCGAAATTATATCCCTTGATGAATGAGCCGAAGTTAACACCTACCAAGTAGCTCACGTCGTTAAGCTCCTTCTTTGAAGGAAGGAAATCCTTCGCCACCTTCTCCTGAGGGATTACCTCTGAAGTAGCCTCATCCGCACCCTCTTCAGCCTGCTTAGCCTCGTTTCCCTGGCAAGCTACGGCCAAAACGCCCATTGAAAGGGCCAATAACCATTTACTGATTTTCATATTACATTAATAATTTTAAAGTTCCCAAGCGAGAGCGGAAGCTCCTAAAATAGCGGCATCCGACTCTTTGAGTTGTGAGAAGAGAAGATCTACCTTATCTCTCCACAAAGGCAGAACATTCTCGTTCATAGCCTTCAACGTAGGCTCATAGATATACTCTTTAGCACGAGCGAGACCACCGAAAAGCACGATAGCCTCAGGTGCCGAGAACTCTATGAAATCGGCCAACTTCTCTCCCAAGATACGACCTGTGTAATCGAATATCTTCTTAGCCAAAGCATCTCCTTCCTTAGCGGCATCGTATACATCTTTCGACGTAATCTTATCCACTGAACGAAGAAGTGAAGGTTCATCGGACATCTCAAGCCACTCGCGAGCCGTCCTAGCCACGCCCATAGCCGAGCAATAAGCCTCCAGACATCCCTGCTTGCCACAGCCGCACTGACGTCCATTATGACGAACCGCACAAGTATGGCCAAGCTCGCCGGCGAAGCCGTCGCTACCATAAAGCACCTCGCCGTTAATGACGATACCGCTACCTACGCCCGTTCCGAGGGTAATCATAATGAAATGCTTCATCCCCTTAGCGACACCGTAAGTCATCTCGCCCACGGCAGCGGCATTAGCATCGTTAGTAAGAGCCACAGGAATTCCGCCAAGAGCTGCGCTGAGCATCTTCGCGAACGGAACGTTCTTCTTAGCTGCCCACACGAGGTTCGGTGCGAAAGCGATCTCTCCGGTATAATAGTTACCGTTAGGAGCACCTACGCCCACGCCACGAATCTGGCCTTCCTTTCCGGACTTTGCGATAAGTTCCTTTATGGCCTTGGCCAAATCATCCACGAAATACTGTGCGTCATCGTGACGATCAGTGCGAATTACGCTCTGAATCAACACGTCGCCGCGTGCGTCCACGATACCTATCTTAGCGGTCTGTCCACCGACATCTACGCCTACTACAAATTGTTTCTCCATAATACAAGTCTATTATTCTACAGGAATGTCCTTATTAACGTTCTTACTTCCCCTAAGGGCATAGTATACCAAGTAAAGCAAGCAAACTACCAGAAGCGCATAGCTTGGGATAGAGTCCACCTTGTCGGCGATGAGGTTCTGAACGAACGGAATGATACCGCCACCACAAACCAGAGCCATAAATATACCCGATGCCGCTGCAGTGTATTTGCCAAGTCCTTCGGCTGCGAGGTTGAAGATAGAGCCCCACATCACTGAAGTACAAAGACCGCAAGCCACGATAAGGAAGAGAGATACAGGAATACCCTTGATGACCAGAGTCTCCGGAAGGAAGATGACTCCCAGAAGGAAGAGGATGGCCACGCTTGCGGTAGACACGAGCATCTTCTTGCTGCTTACCTTAGCGCCGATGGCACCGCCTATCAGACGGCCAATCAGCATACTGAACCAGTATGCAGCTACGAAAGAACCTGCGAGAGCAGGCCCGATACCCTCTACGCCGGAGTAATAAACGTTAGCCGTATTAGGAATACCTACCTCGATACCTACATAGAAGAAGATGGCGATGGCGCCGAGTACGAAGTGACGGAAAGACAGAGGAGAATACTGATCCTTAGTCTTTGCACCTGACTTACGTGCCGCCTTCTCTTCCGCTGTCTCCATATGAGGCTCAGGAATCTCGGTCAGCGAGATGACTACGAATGCGATAACGAAAATTACCATGGCGATGATCATCACAGGAGCGGTCTTAGCCACTGTGGCCTCCGTGATGGAGCCACCTACGAGCCATCCTACGAGTGCAGGAGCGATAGTACCACCGATAGAGTTACAAGCACCACCGAACTGAACGAGCTGATTACCCTTATTTCCGCCACCGCCCAGAGAGTTGAGCATAGGATTCACACAGATGTTAAGAAGACACATCGAGAAACCTGCTACGAATGCACCTGCTACATAAACCCCGAAAGACTCCACATAACCGGAAGCGAATTGGATGGCTACACCCACGAGACCGACGATAACGGCGAGTCTTGAGGTGAATTTATAGCCATAACGCTTGAGGATGATACCTCCGGGGATACCCATACATGCGTATGCGATGAAGTTAGCGAGCGTTCCTAACTGTGAAAGAGCCTTGCTGGCTCCGAATTGATTTGTTACGACCACACCCATAGAACCTGCGAGGTTCGTCACGAATGCAATCATAAAAAAGAGGGCGAACATCACCACGATAGCTGGTGTGTAGTTCTGTTTTTTTACGTTTGTTGACATATTATTTTAATGTTATTTAATCTTTAGTCGAGAGCAGCCATGTTCTGTGGGTTAATAAGCTGCTTTCCTTCTGGGGTGTAAGCATATTCGATACGTTTTTCGAAATGCTTCTCCACCTTACCGCGGACTACCTTGCCGGTAGAGTTCACTAGTCCGTTCTTCTCGGTGAACGGCTCCTCACACACTACGATGGCGGTAGGAAGCCACTTCTCAGGGAATTGGCCCGCACGGATGCCACCCTTACGATAGCTGTCCACATCGGCCTGAATAAGGCGAAGCTGTGCCTCCTTGTCGCCTGGAGCGGCAGCACGAAGTGCTTCCTTATTAGGAACTACGAGCACGATGGTATAAGGGCTCTGATTGTTATGCAAGATGACGTTATCGATGTATTTCGACACCACTGCCAAGTTATCCTCGTATCCTTCAGGTGAATACTTCTCACCATCGGAAGAAATGAGAAGGCTCTTGAAACGACCAGTAACATAGAGGTAGCGCGGATCTTCCTTACAAATGTAACCGCGGTCTCCGGTGTGGAGCCAACCGTCTACGATAGTCTCGGCCGTAGCCTCAGGATTCTTCCAGTAACCAGCCATCACGTTCTCACCCTTGATGACGATCTCGCCTGTCTGTCCGTTAGGAAGAATGCGGTTTTCGTCGTCGCGGATAGTGCACTCCATAGGGCTTACGATACGTCCGGAAGAGCCGAAACGGGCAAATCCCGGAGCATTTGAGCAAATGATAGGAGTAGCTTCAGAAAGACCATATCCCTGGAACGTAGGCATACCGATAGCGCAGAAATATCTCTGGAGCTCGATGTCGAGAAGAGCACCTCCACCTACGCAGAATTTCATCTTTCCTCCGAAAGTCTCGCGAATCTTCGAGAATATTATCTTATCGAAGAGTTTCACGAAAGGCTTTCTCCAGAACTGTGCACCGCCCTGGTTGTAGTAATCCTTATAGTATGCACGAGCGTTCTTGAGTGCTATGTTATAAAGTTTCTCCGTAGTTTTACCCTTAGCCTTGACGCCGTTTTCGATGGCTTTCTTAAAGCTGCGGCTTATGGCAGGAACAGTAAGCATTACCTGAGGCTTGATTTCCTTCATAGTAGGAAGGATGTTACGAAGCTGAGCCTGAGGGGTCTTGCCGGGTACGGTAGCGATGCTTCCGCCATAGCTCATCATAGTGTAAAGACCTGCCACGTGTGCGAAGCAGTGGTCCATAGGTAGGATGATGAGCATAATGTCACCACGGTCAATGTTGATGACGGACGCACCCTGGGCCACGTTTGCAGTGTAGTTGCGATGGGTCAGCAGGATACCCTTAGGGTCTGCCGTAGTACCGGATGTGTAGCTGATGTTAGCATAGTCATCCGGACCCACTGAAGCCATACGAGCCTCGAGTTCTCCGGGGTGTTCCTCGATGAACTTGACACCGGCCTCGCGAACGTCCTTAAGATAGATTTCACCCTCCTGAAGAGGAATGTCGTCCATAACGATAACCTTCTCGATGGCAGGACACTGAGCGATTACGCGACGAACCTTTTCTATCTCCATCTCGGAAGCCACTATGAAACGGGAATCCGAGTGGTTTATACGAAATGTCAGGTCATAATCCGACTCCAGTTTATATGAAAGCGGAACGTCCACGCCACCTGCGAACAAGATACCGAATTCGGCAATCACCCACATAGGTCTAGCCTCTGCAAGCAACGACACCTTGTCGCCCTTGTTAAGGCCCAATGCCATAAACCCGGCAGCAATCAGACGCGCCTCGTCACGGGTTTTGATAAAGGATGTTTCCGTCCAGACTCCGTCCACCTTTTCACGCAGATAAGTCTCATTCTGATACTTGTCTACATACTCGTTTACGAAGTCAATAATAGTTGTTCTTTTAGTCATAATTCTATTATTTTTGAGCATTATTTGAGAATAAACCATAAAGCTGGGCGTCTATCATATCGGTGACTTTCGAGAAGTCCTCCGGACGGTTGCCGAACTTTATGTGGTCTGCATCTATGACGAGAAGATTTCCGTCATAACCGCTTATCCAATTTTCGTATTTTTCATTAAGCCCCGTAAGGTAGTCGATGCGAATACCCTTTTCGTATTCGCGCCCTCTCTTCTGTATCTGACTGACTAAGTTAGGAATGGAAGAACGGAGGTAAATCAGCAAATCAGGATTTCCCACGAGGGACATCATAAGATTGAACAAATCCGAATAGTTGTCGAAGTCGCGCGAGCTCATCAGGCCCATATCGTGGAGGTTAGGTGCGAATATGCGCGCATCCTCGTAGATGGTACGGTCCTGGATTATGACGTCGTCCGTCTTCGAGATGTCCACCACATCCTTAAAGCGCTTGTTCAAAAAGTAGATTTGAAGATTGAAGGACCATCTGGCCATATCCTCA
>Ga0129311_1000277_pt1 | contig 47336 bp, 43 predicted proteins | sample Go1ome_FD_94435 | JGI IMG/M metagenome (GOLD analysis project Ga0129311, IMG submission 94435) | Western lowland gorrila individual fecal microbial communities from Wisconsin, USA - Go1022B metagenome | ecosystem: Host-associated > Mammals > Digestive system > Large intestine > Fecal | place...
AGGCGATTTTATCAACACGTTTTGTCCAACCTCAAAGTTGTTTCAGAAAAGATTAAACCGCTGTATCCCCAGTATTTACAAGGGTTACAGCGGTTTTCATCAACACATTTTGTCCTATAAGTCCGGAAGAATCTATCTTATAACGGATTCTTCCGCCTGCCTGCTGTCTGTCAACGTCTTGTACACATTGTTTCCAAGACTGCCTAATCCATCAATCGTTGCACTTCTTCGTTCAAAGATAACATTCTTGCATCCAGTTCAGAAACCATATTGGCACATTCCACAAGCTCACGCTCGATATGGGATGGCACTTCTCCTTCAAATTTGTAATGGATCTTATGTTCCAGGCTTGCCCAGAAATCCATTGCAACAGTTCTGATCTGTACCTCCACCTTGGTATCCACAATACGATCCGATAAAAAGATCGGCACCGTGACAAGCATATGATAACTCTTATATCCACTTGGCTTTGGATTCTTAATATAATCCTTCACTGACAGTACCTTGATGTCATTCTGTCCTCCAAGCATCTCTGCAATCCGATAGATGTCTGATGTAAAAGAACAGATTACACGGATCCCCGCAATATCATTTATATATTCCACCATGTTCTCGATTGTGGATTCATAACCATACTTCTTTAATTTTTTGACAATGCTCTCTGAGGTTTTCAACCGCATCTTGATATGTTCAATCGGATTATATCTGTGTACATGCTGAAATTCATCATTTAAGATCTCAAGCTTTGTTCCGATTTCCTTCAATGCTGAATTGTATACCAGCTGCACCTCCTTCCACTTATCCACTTCGCTGTTCGCACTAGGTCTGAATTCCATTTGTCTACCTCTCCATATTTCCTTATAATCCCATCTTTTGTGCAATTTTCTACATTTATTATAACATATTTCCTGTAAAATGTGTATTTTTTACAAATTTTTAATAGTTTATTTGCATTTCTTTCACGTAACCTATATACTGCTGTCATAGAAGAAGGAGGTTCTTTATGTTTCGTTTATGCGCTAAGATCTGGAAAGAAAATCACCTGTTAAAAGATACTGTCATCATTGATGCCACCGATGATACGCGGACACACAAGGTTTTTCACGCACTGTATGAAGCCTGTCTGCAATTTGATCTGAGTAAGCCGATCTGGCTTGATCAGAACATAAAGGAATTTAAGCGCCACTCCAAAGCCCGTTTCCGTCAGGACAGCTTTATGGAGCCTATCGATTTTGACTATCTGGAAATAGAAATCATCGAAGAAGATGAGTAAAATTTTTTCATCCATATAAAGAGACTGTAAAAGCAGTCTCTTTTTTGCGTTCTCTATTGACATTTTTATGCGCATGTCGTAATATCATTTTATCAACACATAGTTTTAAATACTACGTAATAAAGTTATGCAGAATGTGAGATGCTATTAACACATATTTCCATTTTCCGGATAATATGGATATCAAATCCAATCATAGAAAGAAGGTTTTTAATTATGACAATTACAATCCGTGAACCGGGGAGTGCCATTACGCATCTGATCGCCATGATCCTTGCCTGCGCGGCCTCCACACCATTACTTGTAAAATCTGCTGTAACCGGTAATTTTACATTATTCCTTGCAATGACCGTTTTTATTCTGAGTATGATCCTGCTTTATGGTGCGAGCACAATCTACCATTCCGTTACCGTACCGGATCGTATACTCCGCGTTTTCAGAAAAATCGATCATATGATGATCTTTGTACTAATTGCAGGAACCTATACTCCGGTCTGCCTTATTGTGCTTGGCGGTAAGCAGGGTTATACCTTACTTGCAGTCGTCTGGGCAATTGCCATCGTCGGAATGACGGTTAAAGCCTGCTGGATCACCTGTCCGAAATGGTTTTCCTCTGTCATCTATATTGCAATGGGCTGGGTATGTCTGTTTGTATTCGGCGGTTTATTGAATACGCTTCCGACTGCTGCATTCCTCTGGCTCCTTGCCGGCGGTATCATTTACACAGTCGGCGGTATTATCTATGCATTGAAGCTTCCGATCTTCAATTCAAAGCATGTAAACTTCGGATCCCACGAAATTTTCCATCTCTTTGTTATGGCAGGCAGTATCTGCCACTTCATTTTCATGTATTGCTATGTTGCCTGATTTTCAGTCTTCATAGATTTTTACAAAAGGCAAAAAAGCGACAGCCGCATTTGATATGTATGAAACATATCTTTTCGGAACTGTCGCTTTAATTTTTTATGCGGCTATTTTGTTACAACCGTTAATCATCATAACCGTTTGGATTATTACTCTGCCATCTCCAGGAATCTTCACACATTTCACGAATTCCGTTTTCTGCAACCCATCCAAGTTCTTTCTTTGCCAGGGATGCATCCGAATAGCATGTTGCAATGTCTCCGGCGCGTCTTGGTTTGATCACATACGGAATCTTTACTCCGGTCGCATCTTCAAAATTCTTTACAATATCCAATACACTGTATCCGATGCCGGTTCCAAGATTATAAATCTTAAGTCCTGCTTTTTCATCAATCTTTTTCAGAGCCTTTACATGTCCCTTGGCAAGATCTACCACATGAATATAATCTCTGACACCGGTTCCGTCCGGGGTATCATAATCATTGCCAAACACACCCAGCTGCGGTAATTTCCCAACAGCCACCTGTGTGATATACGGCATCAGATTATTCGGAATTCCGTTCGGATTCTCACCGATGGTTCCACTCTTATGTGCGCCGATCGGATTAAAGTAACGAAGCAGAATCACATTCCACTCCGGATCTGCCTTCTGGATATCCGTTAAAATCTGCTCCAGCATGGATTTGGTCCATCCGTACGGATTCGTACATTGTCCTTTCGGACATTCCTCCGTAATCGGAATAAATGCCGGATTGCCATAAACAGTTGCGGAAGATGAGAAGATCATGTTTTTACAGTTATGCTTTCTCATCACATCGACCAAAGTCAGAGTTCCTGCAATATTGTTGTTATAATATTCCCAAGGTTTTTCAACAGATTCACCTACTGCTTTGAGTCCGGCGAAATGAATACAGCAATCAAGCTTCTCTTTTGAGAAAATATCTTCTAACGCATCCCGATCCAGAATATCAGCTTTGTAAAACTTTACAGGCTTTCCGGTAATCTTTTCAACCCGTTCCAATGATTTCTCGCTGGAATTGCTCAGATTATCCAATACCACAACGTCATAACCTGCATTTTGCAGCTCGACAACGGTATGGTTTCCAATATAGCCTGCTCCTCCGGTAACCAAAATAGACATATTCCCATCCTCCTTATCAAAAACCCGGGCTCCGGAACACGGGAATTTCTATTACTCCCACAGTTTTTCCGGATATACACCCTGATCCTTCAAGTTCTGTATGGATTCCACAACAAAAGGTTTATCCTCTTTATAGGTTACGCCAAACCATTTATCCTTGGATGACAGTACTTCCACGGTAGCCTTTCCTTTTTGCAGAAGTTTATCAACCTCGATCGGCAAAAAGCACTCTGCCTTCATGGGGTTGTCGGCAACCTCTTCGGCAAAGAAACGGTTAACTGCTGTTTCCAGCTCACCCATGATGCTCGGTGTAAATCCCCACATATTCATGGATACCAGCGTATCCAATGCAATCGGTACATAGGTTGCACCGTCATCTTCCGTATATGCCGCACCGTTTCCTGTCTTTTCTATATGTGTACGTTCTGCAATATTCACAAGGAAACCATTCTGGTCCGTAATACAGCAGCCTCTGGATACATAGCCATTCTCCGTCAGTGTATTTCCAAGTTCATATCCCACCATGGCATAACGATACTTGGTATCATCTTCATGCGTCATCAGGAAATCATATAAGGTCTGGAATGCACTCTGTCCGTAGTAATCATCTGAATTGATTACTGCAAACGGACCATCAATCACATCCTTACAGCACAGAATCGCATGTGCCGTTCCCCATGGTTTCACACGGCCTTCGGGGATCTGAAATCCCTCCGGCACGCGGTCAAGATCCTGAAATACATACTCTACATCAATGTACCTGCTGACGGTATCTCCGATACAGCTGTGAAAATCCTGTTCATTTTCTCTCTTAATAATAAAAACGACTTTTTTGAATCCGGCACGGATCGCATCATAAATGGAAAAATCAATGATCTTATTTCCATGCTTATCGATCGGATCGATCTGCTTAAGACCGCCGTATCTGCTCCCCATACCTGCTGCTAAAATTACTAATGTTGGTTTCTCCATACTTCCCTCTCAGTCTAACGTAAGACCTTCCCTTTCTCAAGATAATAATGTTGTGATAACCTGTCAAAATGTTAATTCATCTTTTCTGATTTTGATTGCTTATTATTTGTCTGTACCCCATAATCCATACTTATTGATAAGTATATCATAGATTGTTCAAAAAAGCTATTCTTTCCCTGTCTATCACTGGTATTCCCGGAAATTTTCCGTGCAGACTTTTTCCGGCTATGCTATGATTAGTTCAAATATAACTTAAAAACAGCTATTATTTCATATATGAATCCGTCTGTCGGATTCAGAAAGGGCACACCATGATCAAAGAAAATCTTATCCATGTCTCCAATACCATCCTAAACGCATGTCATGCCAGCGGACGCATACCCTCCGATGTCACACTTGTGGCAGTAAGCAAGACAAAACCGCTTTCCATGATAACCGAATGCCTTCTGGCAGAAGACGCTATCAGGGACGGGGCTTCTGTCACGGATTCCCTGCCCTTTTGCAAAGATGCCGTTTTCGGTGAAAACTATGTGCAGGAACTGGTAGATAAATATGAAACGTTGTCCGCCTCCAATCCGGAACTGGCTTCCCGCATCAAATGGCATATGATCGGTCATCTGCAGCGTAACAAAGTAAAATACATCATTGATAAAGTTGCAATGATCCATTCTGTTGATTCCATCCGTCTCGCCGACCAGATCGAATCCGAAGCTGCAAAAAGGAATCTGTATATGGATATTTTGTTAGAAGTAAACATTGCCGGTGAATCGTCCAAGTGGGGTTTTTCAGCCGGTGAAGCACTTAATGCCGTGCTCACGCTTTCCGGTACCCACCCGCATCTGCGCATCAGGGGATATATGACTTCTGCTCCTTATACTGAAGATGAGGAAAGCAACCGCATCCATTTCCGTAATCTTCATACACTCTTTACTGACACGCAAAAAGCGTTGTCTGCAGACAACGCTCTTTCACAAAAATCCTCTTACTTTGATACCCTCTCCATGGGAATGACGGGAGACTATCGTGTTGCTGTCGAAGAAGGTGCCACCATGGTCCGTGTCGGAACAGGTATCTTCGGTGAACGTAATTATCACTGATTCTGCTCCAGATATTGAAGCATCTCCTCTGCCCGGTCGAATATCCGGTACATCCCAAGACGGTCTTTTGCGACAAATCCTGCCGCTGCGGCATGTTCCATCATCTGCTGCAGCGGATCATAATAATGGTCAATATTAAAAAGCACAATCGGCTTCGGAAGTCTGCCCAGTGATCTGAGCACTAAAGTCTCAAAAAATTCATCAAAAGTTCCGATCCCCCCAGGAAGAATCACAAATGCATCGCTGCGTTCCTCCAAAAGCTGCTTTCTCTCACGCATGGTATCCGTGTAAATAAACTCATCGCAGGCATCAAACAATTCTCCGTCTACCAGAAAAAACGAAGGTGCAATTCCAAGAACATAACCGCCCTGTTTTTTAACACCGCGTGCAGCTGCGCCCATCAGTCCTCTGGCTCCGCCGCCGTATACCATTCCATGTCCGCGTTTTGCAATCAATTCTCCCATGACTTCTGTCTGTTTTTTATAAATATCCGCAATTTCTTCCATCGCGGCTCCATATACGCAGATGTTCATAGCACTCCTCATTTTCCGCAAATTACCGGCAGAACCCTCAGCTTTGTATTTTCCCGCCTTTGATTACTCTTTGCAGTTTCCAGTCTTTTCCTACAATCAGCAGATCCGCAGGCATCCCTTCCCGGATGCTTCCACACACCTGATCAAGTCCGATTGCTTTCGCCGGATTATAGGTTGCAGCACGTACTGCAGCCACAGGATCAACTCCCATCTGAATCGCCGATACCATACAATCATATAAATTGGTTGCGCTGCCTGCAATCGTCCCATCCGCAAGTGTTGCAAGATTTCCTTTTACGTTTACCGGCTGTCCACCCAGCTCATATGCCCCATCCGGCATTCCTGTTGCCATCATGCTGTCACTGATCAGTATCACGTGTTCTTTACCAAATAAGCAGAAAGTTGCTCTCACAACCGGCGGTGCAATATGAATTCCGTCACAGATCAATTCCACATCGGCTCCGCTGTCAAAAGCCGCACCGATCACCCCAGGCGCCCGGTGTGAAAACGGCGGCATGGCATTATACAAATGTGTGACATGCATAGCCCCAAGCTTCATTGCCTGTAATGCCGTTTCATAATCTGCTTCGGTATGGGCAACAGAAAATTGTACCTCGGATGCACACTCCCGGATACACGCCATCGCGCCCGTAAGTTCCGGTGCAATGGACACCAGTTTCACAAGATCTCCCGAGGCTTTCTTCAGCTCCCGTATCATCCCTGCATCCGGCAGATGAAGATATGTAGCATTTTGCGCCCCCTTCTTTGCTTCCGACAAAAAAGGTCCCTCCAGATGGATTCCCTTTAAAAAGCTGCTGTCATACGCTGCCGCCGTACGGCAGATCTGCAATAATCGCTCCTTTGGAAGTGTCATGGTCGCAGGACAAATGGTCGTAATTCCGTGTTTTGCTTCATATTGTTCGATTTTTCTGATTGCCTCTGTGGTTCCCTCACAGAAATCATGACCGGCACAACCATGAAAATGGATATCCACCAGTCCCGGCAATACATAGCATCCGGTCGCATCTACAATTTCTTCCTTTGCGCACGTTTCCGGCTTTGTATCTATTTTTTCAATTTTCCCATCTGACAGCTTCAATTCTTCACTTTGAAATCCACTGTCATAATGAAATACAAGACCGTTTTTAATATACATATTCATCCTCATTTCTGAGTAATTATCCCGGGTAAGCACATAACAGCCTATAAATATTTCAGTGCGGCACTATCGCCCACCAGGGTCACATCCTGATGAAGCTGCAGTACGGATGCCGGTACCTGCGGTGTGATCGGTCCGGTAAATGCGCTCTTTACAATATCCGCTTTATCCTCTCCACAAGCAACAACCAGAATTTTCTTTGCCCGCATAATGGACTGGATTCCCATTGTATAGGCCTCTCTCGGCACCATATCCTTATTTTCAAAAAACCTTGCATTCGCATCAATGGTACTCTGCGCCAGTTTAACGCAGTTTGTTCCTTTTGCAAAGACATCTGCAGGTTCATTAAATCCGATATGTCCGTTATGTCCGAGTCCCAATAACTGCAGGTCGATCCCGCCTATCTGTTCCATAAGCTTATCATAATCCGTACATGCCTTGTCCGAATCCGATTCCAGACCATCCGGAACATGGGTATTATCCGGATCAATATTGATATGTGAAAATAAGTTTTTGTTCATAAAATAACGATAGCTTTGATCGTTCTGTGGAGAAAGACCACGATATTCATCAAGGTTAATTGTCTGAACCTGACTGAAATCCAGATCCCCTTTCTGATACCAGTCAATCAGATACCGGTACGTTCCAAGCGGTGTAGATCCTGTCGCCAGTCCAAGCACACTGTTTGGTTTTAACAAAATCTGTGCCGATATTAAATTTGCCGCTTTACGGCTTGCATGTTCATAATTTTCTGCGCAATATACCCGCATGTCTAATCCCTTTCTTAACTATAACCTTTAGAAATATTTCTTTGCTGCCCAGATGATCGCGCAGGATCCAAGTACTCCAAATACAAAATTCATGATCCAGGACATAAGACCGGTAAAATGAATTCCGATTATGCCCAAAATGCCCAGTACGATTCCTCCCACGAATCCACCGATCACGCCAAGAATGACATTCCGGACCAGACTTCCCTGGCTGTTCATCAGATTACCGGCAATGCATCCACACACCCCACCAACCACAAGAGTTATAAGCAGATTGATAATAAACCACATTTCTTTTTCCTCCTCTAAATAGATTTGTGTTTCCTATTTGATATGATATTCTCATTATAACGCGTTTTCCATATTTCTCATAGATTCTTTTTTTGCCATTTGCCGGTACGATATTCTCCATAAGAAATCAGATAATTTGCCAGCCATCCGATCGGTACCGCAACCCATACCATTGCAACCCCAAATGCGGGTGCAAGTGTCATTGCCATAAGCACCCGGATTCCCAGATTCACCATATTGGCAACGGTAAACATCTTCATATCACCGGCTCCGCGCAGTACCCCGTCCGTCAGCATTTTCAGACCAATCAGTGCAAAAAACCAGCCGATGAAACGCATATATTCCACACCGGTACTCATTGCAAGCATTGTTCCGTGATCCCCAAGGAACATCTTTATAAGCGGTCTGTACCATATTTCCAGTATAACACAGATCAAAGCAGCAAATGTAAAAACAATGGCATATCCATATTGATATCCGCTTCTGACCCGGTCAAATTTCTTCGCGCCGATATTCTGGGCGGTATAGGATGAAATGGCATTTCCCATTGCTGCCATTGGCACAATACATAAGCTCTCGATTCTGGAACCAGCAGAAAATCCCGCCAATACCTCAGATCCAAAGCGATTGACCTCTGACTGTACTAACAACATACCGATGGATACCGTAGACTGCTGCAGTACGGACGGGCAGGCCACACGTGCCATATTTGCAAATTCGCCAATATCAAACCATGGGCATCCTTTTTTCCCCTGTTTATCCGGTACGCTGTCATTTCCCACAACATTCTCCGGCAGGCGGTATGCTCTCATCCCATGTACAAAAAGCGCGAAAGCAAAGATTGCGGAAATTCCCTGCGCAATCAGGGTTGCCCATGCAACTCCCGAAACTCCCATTCCAAGACTTCGTACCATAAAAATATCCAGTGTAATATTCAATATGGAAGAACAGATCAACAGATACAGCGGTATTCTGGATCTGCCTAATGCATTAAACATGGAAGACAGCACATTATACATAAACAGAAACGGAAGTCCTATGAAATAAATATTCAGATATTCTGTTGCCTGTTCCAGTACATTTTCCGGCGTATTCAGTACTGTCATGATTTGTTTAGAAAAAAGGAGACCAATGCCTCCCAGCACAAGGCTCAGAAGCATAAATGACAGCAGTGCCGTGCTGATGGATTTTTTCATCTTCCGATAATCACCTGCGCCAAAATAAAGGCTCGTAATGACAGAGGCACCGATTCCACCACCGATTGCAATTGAAATAAATACCGTTGTCAGCGAATAAGAGGCACCAACTGCTGCCAGCGCCTCTTCTCCAACATATCTGCCCACTACGACAGAATCCACCATCGTATAAAACTGTTGAAATAAATTTCCGATGATCATCGGAATTGCAAACACGATTAATGCCTTAACCGGTTTCTCCCTGATCAGATATTCCTTATCCATTTCATCATCCTATTTTTTCCTGCACATAATCGCGAATCTTCCTATTATCCTGCGGCATGCGGCAGCCGACTATGTATCTTCCGTCATCATCACTGGAACGGATAATCATCCCTTTCAGCTTTTCCCCGTTTAACAGTGCAAAATTTTGAATCTCAATTTCAATTTCTTCACCGATCGCATTTGCAAACTGTGCTTCCTCACTGACAATGGCAAATCCGCCTGCACTGATATTTACCATTCGTGCGTCGCAGCTTCTGTTATCACGCTCAAATATGACTTTACAGGAATTGCTCATCCCAAGTCGCGGATATTTTCTTCGATTACATACCTTGGGATTCCCGCAAAGCTCGATCCGGTAAGTATCCGATGCGGTTTTCTTGCCGGTCGTTACACGAACCTGGTTCCATTGATAGAGTGTGTTATCCACCGTAATACGTACATCATATCTTGCCTTGCTTCCATCCGTTCCAAAGAAGTGTTCTGCATCTGATGATGATAAAATATATACCCCACTTTCATCTTTATCCACAACTTCGGCGCAATATGCCTGATCCTCCCTGGTATTTCCCGCAGGAAGTATGGATAACAGCATTCCGTTTCGAATATCTTCTATTCCCATAAATCCGCCAACACCCAATTCCTCCACCAGTTTTCCTACAACGCTTTCAATATTCATAACATTGCGTGAGGTCTCTTCATACTTGCTTAACATGGTTTTGGTTGTAGCTTCTGAATTTTTCACACTGTCTACCATGGTTACCATGATATCCTGAACCTGCTTCATATTATCAACCATGTTCTTATTGGAGGTCTCCACTTTTCTGATTGCTGATTCCACAACCTGCATTTCTGCTCCAAGCTGTCCGGAATCCGCTGCAATACTGTCCACACTGGTATTTACTTCGTTCATTCGTACCAATGTTTCCTGTATCAGATTTAGAATCGTTGTGATTGATTCTGTCATCTTATCAGAAGTATCTGCCAGATGGTTCAAAGCTCCCATAATACTGTTCGACGAGTTCTGTGTTCCCATACTCAGATTTCTGATTTCATCAGCAACAACAGCAAATCCTTTTCCGGCCTCACCGGCTCTTGCTGCCTCAATGGAAGCATTCAGTGCCAACAGGTTCGTCTGCGAAGTAATACTCTCAATCGTTCCCGTTTCCTGTTTTACCGTTTCGAACTGCGCCTTGAACTCATTTAAGATCTGTTCCACTTCTGACGACAGTTTGGCCATTTCATTGGTAGACTCTACCACTTCTCCTAACACCTGTGTGCTTGTGGTTGCATGTGTTACCGATTCCCTGATAACACCGGCCATACGATCCGTCAGTTCCGCCACATTCAGCACCTGTCCGTTAATGTCCTGCGTCATTTCCATGGATGAATCCACTTTTTCACTTAAGATGTCACTGTTTCCGGACAATTCTGCCATACTCTGCACCACTAACTGTGCTCCGTCTTTATTCTCGTCCGCAAGCTCTCTGACAACAGTCACTCCGTCCACAACAGCCGTACTTGCAATTTTAACCTGTTCAATGGTGGTTACCACTTTATCCAGGTTGCTGTTCACTGCACCAAGCATAACGTTTTCGGAATTTGTAATATGGTTGATTGACAATACATATCCCACATAACAGAGAACCAGGGAGGCAATCTGAACCTCATAATTGGTAATATCGGACGGCGTATTCATTCCGCCCGCATAGTTTTTAACCACTGCCGCAGCCACAATCAGAAAATGTGCGATTCCACAACGGATCAGAAAATTTCTGTTCTTATACAAGATCAGCATCCCTGCAAGCGGAAATACATATACAACCGCCAGTACCGTTGATGTTGTCATCATAACAAATAAGAAAAAAACACTGTATCCGACCGCCACAATCTCTTTGTAGATCTTTGCTTCCATCCCCTTGATCTTCAAAACCGAAAGGCCAAGGAAAAAAGGAATCCAGCAGATTGCAAGAAACACCATATAGTACCCTATTGTACGCAATCCCTTGACAATCTCGACCGCATATGCGCCTGACAAAACAGTACACAGGATCAGCCACATAATCATTGCTTTTTTGTTTGCACTTCTGGCAAACTCTTTCTTGTTGTATTCCATATTCTACCCCCGTCCATATATAATACTAATTTCCTATTCCATAATAGCAGAAATCCCTTTCTGCTGGCAATATCTGTCCGGTATATTTTCACCTTTATACCAAATATTGTCCAACGAAAGGGATCTTTCCTATTGCGTAACTCAGTCCCCCGCTCACCAGGAATGCCGCAGCTGTAACACAGGGAATCATAATGACCGGCGGCAGCAATATGGTTGTAAATCCGGCTGCCATAAATGCCATAAGCACAAACGGATGTACCAGATAGATACCGAATGTAAGCTTTGATAAAAAAGAAAGCCATCCGGGTGTGTTTTTTTCCTCATGCGTATATCCGATATTTCTGAATAATGCATAGATACCAACTGTCGAAATAAAGTCCGTTATTGTGAGTGGATTATTCAGAATGACGGATGGCGCATTCTTTTGTACTGCATCCATGCCGCACACAGTAATTGTAATGATGCAGCACACAATCACAGCTCCCCATACCATTCCCTTCTTTCGTCCCGTCAGTGGTTTCATATAAGAATGGATATAATGCCCTGCAACAAAATAACCAATGTAACCGGTTAACATCGTGTATGATGTTCTGTTATAGAAGTCCTGAAGCAGATATTTTCCCGGAAATTCAAACAGGAACGCAGTCGGAACCAGCAATCCGATGACCGCATATAAAAGCAGATAATATCTGCATATTTTCTCTTGTGAAAATGCCGGCTTTAGAATCGGTGTCAGCAGATACATTACCATCAGCATGGGCAAAAACCAGAGATGATAGATGCCAAGTCCACGAATAACCTGCGATACCAGATACTTTTTAATATGATACAGATCCCATGCATATCCGTTTACTATAAACGCCTCCAGATTATACGCAAGCAGCCAGATGTGGCATACAATAAACAGGACAAGTACCTTTTTCAATATTTTCTTTACCGTAACCTCATAATCTGTCCGCAACATCAGGGCACCGCTGAGCATAACAAACAGCGGGACTCCCATAATACCGATACAGTCATATACATTCATGGTCTGCCATGTAGCGGTTTTTACGGATACATTGTTCCATTCCATTGCCGATACATGCACCATAACAATAAAAAAACAAGCAACCACTCTCAGCAGGTCCATGTAATAAATATGTTTTTTATTCATATTTCCCTCATTTCCGCTTATCACAAAAGGGTTCCTTTCATCACTGTTTCTTTTCTGCTTTATCCCTGTTCAGATAATACAGCGGCAGACCAAGCAGCAGGATACCGCCCAGAATATTTCCGATCGTGACCGGAAGCAGATTGTTAACCAAAAAACTCTTCACATTCAGGGATGCCAGCTTTTCGGCAGTAAATCCATACTGATCCATTGCAAGCTGGGCATATGCGCTGTTCGCCTTTGCAGCGATTCCTGCTGTAATATAATACATATTGGCAACACAGTGTTCAAATCCGCCCGTAACAAAAAGCATGATCACAAAAAAGGATGCCCAGAGTTTTCCGGTGATATCCTTCGCACAGCCCGCCATTAACACAGCCGCACATACCAGAATATTGCACAGCATGCCGGAGACAAGCGCTCTTGTAAAGGAAATCCCTGTTTTCCCGACCGCAACCTTGATCGTATACGCCCCCAGTATGCCGGAAGAATAATCCAATTGTCCGCTTAAAACAATCATTGCTGTCAATACTGCAGCTCCCACAAAATTTCCAAGATACACTGTGATCAGGACTCTGATCAGATCTTTCAGTGAACATTTCTTATCTGCCACTCCGATTGCTGCCAGACAGTCCCCCGTAAAGAGCTCTGCGCCAAGCAGAATCACCATCATCAGTCCGACCGGGAACACAACAGCTGCCGCAAGTCTTGCCACTCCGACATCGGAAATCGTATGTGCCGCAACATTGCTCACCGCAGCACCCATGCCGATCATGGCACCTGCCAGAATTGCCTTGCCGAATATTTTTCCTGTAGAAGCTTTCATCTTAGCCTCACTGGCTGTAACATAGTTTGCAATCGTTTCTTTAATTGTTAAAAATCCGTCCATCTTCTTCTCTCTATACTTTCTGCATTTTTATTTTTTGTGATAAATCTTTCCTTCTGACTCATATTTTGCTTCACAGGTCAGATGCATGCCAAGGCGCTTCAGGATCTTCTCATCCACAGAGGACAGTAATACGGAGGAATGAATCTCCGTTCCTTTCAGCTTTGGCAGCTGTGCCATTGCCAGTTCCGCGTTTTTATCCGTAGCTGCAGAAATCGATAATGCAATCAGGATCTCATCCGTGTGAAGTCTCGGATTCTGACTTCCCAGATACTGTGTCTTTAATCTTTGAATCGGCTCTATGGCCTTGGGAGATACCAGATGGATCTCATGATCGATTCCCCCAAGCACTTTTAGTGCATTTAACAAAGCAGCAGCGGCAGCTCCAAGCAGATCCGTCGTTTTTCCTGTTACAAGCGTTCCGTCTTCCAGCTCAATTGCAACTGCCGGATGTCCCGTTTGTGTCTCTCTCTTTAATGCTTCATTGGCAACCTTACGATCCGATACAGAAAGTCCTGCCTGTTTCATAAGCAGTTCCAGTTTATACAATGTTTCCTTACTTCCATTGCCCTGCTTGCAATCACAAAGCCCCTGATAATAGCGTCTGATAATCTCCTGATTGGATGCCTCTCTGCACGCTTCATCATCAATGATGCAATTACCTGCCATATTGACTCCCATATCAGTAGGTGACTTGTACGGGCTTTCTCCCAGAATTTCCTGAAACATCGCATTCAGAACAGGAAAGATCTCAACATCACGGTTATAATTGATCGTGGTTTCTCCATACGCTTCCAAATGAAACGGATCGATCATGTTCACGTCATTTAAGTCTGCCGTTGCTGCCTCATAAGCAATATTTACCGGATGCTTTAACGGCAGATTCCAGATAGGAAAAGTTTCAAACTTTGCATATCCCGCCTGCACCCCTCTTTTGTGCTCATGATATAACTGGGAAAGACAGGTTGCCATTTTTCCGCTTCCCGGTCCCGGCGCCGTAATCACAACCAGCGGGCGGGATGTCTCGATATAGTCATTTTTCCCGTATCCTTCATCACTGACGATCGTATTAATGTCACTCGGATATCCCGGAATCCTGTAATGATGATAGGAGCGGATACCTAACTGTGTCAGCCGCTTTTCAAACTGATCGGCAGACGCCTGACCTGCATACTTTGTGATACACACACTTCCGACGAACATACCGATGCTGCGAAAGGCATCAATCAGTCTGAGCACATCCATGTCATAAGTAATTCCAAGATCCCCGCGGATCTTATTGCCTTCGATATCTTCCGCACTGATAACAACAACGATCTCTGCCTGATCCTTCAGTTCCTGCAGCATGCGCAGCTTTGAATCTGGCATAAAGCCGGGAAGCACTCTGGAAGCATGATAGTCATCAAAAAGCTTGCCGCCGAATTCCAGATACAGCTTATCCCCAAACTTTTTGATTCTCTCCCTGATATGTTCCGACTGCATCTTCAGATATTTGTCATTATCAAATCCTATTCTCATATATTTCACCTTTTCCAATCTGATTGTAATTTTCACCTTATTCAGTGTAGTACAAAATGACTGAAAAAGGAATACGTGGATTTAAAAATACTGCATTCTATGATATCATTTTTCTGGTGTTTTTTATCATTTGTAAAATATTACCTGTCATATTACAGCTGAAAGGACAACTCTCATGATTGGAATCATTTATGCTCAGAAATCAGTAATTTCTTATCACCGGCTCAAAGACTTTCTTGTCAGTCAGGGCTATGCTGTCTGTCTCATCAATATGGAAACAGCTTCCGCATCTTCTCTTTCTTCATGCCGCGTTATAATCAACACACTGGGAAGCTATTATCCGGAGAACAATTTTGATCTTCTGGTGAATTATTATAAAAACGGCGGAAATATGATCCATCTTGGCGGCATGCCGTTCACCGTTTCTTCTTATAACGATACACAGAATGTCAGAGCACTCAGAAGCTTTGATATCATTGATGACTTTCGCCCCATCATGCAGCCCTGTTCTTATGTAAAAACACAGGATGAAACATGCCGGAAAGTATCTCTAACAGGCATGTTTGGCGGTGTATATCATTTCTGCGGATACGATGGCGCCGGAAAACCGATCAGAAACGCCTGGCTTGAACACATTCTGGATGCATACGATGAACATGATGCACTTGTTGGCGTTCCCATCTTCCGTATTGTCACCCGCTGCCATGGCAGTATGACCATTTTTGCTTTTGATTTTACCCTGGAATATCTGCAGGATGCTTTCTGGAAAGACTTGTTTTTATCCGTTTTAAAAAAGGAGCGTCTTGGGAATATTCTCTTGTCCGTCGACTGCGGCCTTGCCAGATATCTGCCGGATGAATCAAAGCAGATCTGCGTCCGTGTAAATAATCTCAGTATTTTACAAACCGAAATTACCGATTGTTCCCTTTCGCTGGGGCTTTATATCTCAGACCGGAACGGCAACATGGTTTTCACTAAAAAAGAGCCTGTAACACTGCCCTTTCAGATAACCGTCACACCCTCGCTACCGGTTTCCTCCCTGTATAAGGTCACGGCATGCGTTTGTCACGAGGATGATTTGATTGCAAAAAAAGAAACAGGATTTCTGGTTCTGACCGATGCAGAGCTAACTGCATATGTCCGTTCCTTTCACCCCATGTATATTGATTCTTCCGTATCCACCGATTACTGTCTGGTGGACGGTAAGATCACTCCCATACTCGGAACCACTTATTTTGTTACGGACGCCTATCGGGAATGCTTCTACAATATGAACGCCTGGCTGTGTGACCGTGAAATGTATACCCTGCAGGAGATCGGATTCAATGTATTAAGAAGCGGAAACTGGTCCTATCTTCCCGCACTGTATGAAGCAGACGGAAGCCTCTCCCTGCGTGGGATCCGTGCACTTCAGACGTACTTTTTACTGGCTGCGGCACATGGTTTTACCGTTCAGTTCGCACTTGGAAATATCATGTTAAATCAATGGGATCCGCAGCGTTCCCCCATTCATGATCCGGATATGCGGAAAAAATGTATGACCTTCGTGCGTTCTTTTGCTGAAAATTTCAGTGACTATAAAAATGTAACTCTTGATATTGTAAATGAACCCTCTTATTCCATGAAAGGAGCCTGGTCCCCGGGGAAACCCTCCGGCGAACCCGGAGAGCTGATACGCTACCGCGCATGGTTGCAGGAACAATATCATAATGATATTCATGCACTTCAAAACGCATGGGGAGAGACCTCTTATACACTCAGGGATTTTGACTCCGTACAGATGCCGGAGCCCGATCTTTTTTCCCGTGGTCTGTGCCGCACGGAACAGCGCCGTAACAGCACACCGCTTGCCGATTTTTATGCTTTTGCCAGACATGAATTTTTAAACTGGACCGCCAGTGTGCGTGCAACCGTAAAAAGCATTGCTCCTGATATGTTGATTACAATGGGAAGGGATGAGACACTGAGGATCCCGGCACAGCAGGACGAAGTTCTTGCCGGTAATATCGATATGGTCTGCTGGCATCAGTGGAATTATAACTCCAATATCATTTATGAATACCTGCTCAACCGCGTCAGAGGAAAGATCTGCGTTGCACAGGAGCTTGGTATGTATAAATATGACGATGTCCGTGCAGGCAAACGTCACAGTGATGAAGAAATGGCAGGAAAGCTGCAAAAAAAACTGCTGTATGCCTTTGGCAATTTTGTCCAGTGGCAGGCACATGATGATCCTTACATGTATGAATTAAGTGAAAATTCATTGGGGCTCTACCGTGCCGATCTGACACCGACGCCATCCCTCGCGGCGACCCGGAATCTGATCCGTGCCGAGAAATCCATGGCACCGCTTCTGTACGGCAGGCAGGATGATGCGATCCATATTACAGCTGTTTACAATACTTCTTATTACTTCAGTGTGGATCATCCGATCGCACAACAGGGCATCCGGAATCACGTATTTGCACTGTATAACTGCTTAAAGGAGCAGGCTGACTATATTCCGGAGCATCTTTTCGGAAAAGAGAACATGACTGCTGTCGGTTCTCCGAGACTGATCCTGCTTCCCGCCATGCAGACACTGGATCATAAGGTCTGGAACGAGCTTCTTGAAACGGTAAAAAATGGTGCCATTCTGCTTATCAGCGGCTGCATCGATCAGGATCCGCATTTTGCACCCGATGCAAAGATCGGTGCTCTTGACATTAACTACCGTACCGGGAAACTGATGAATTTTGAGAAGCTGTGTATTGACAAAAAAGAATACATCCTTGATTTCAGACCGATCGTGGGCTATGGGGATGCTTCCAATCTGCTAAACTGCGGTCGTTTTGAAACTTCTACAGCGGATTCTCCGGTCACGCCTGCAGCACACGTGCAGGAGCTTAGAGAATATGCTGTGGGATCAGGACGTATCTTATACTGCCCTTATCCGCTTGAGCTATCCTCCAATACCGAGGCAGTCTGCGCCTGCTATCGCTATGCAATCGGGCTTGCAGAAGCACACAACTCCATTTACCGCATTATAGACAGCCGTCCCAATATCGTTTTTACAGCCGCTGCTTATGAGCATTGTACGGTCTATACCCTGCTAAATGAAGGATTTGCAGATACCGTCACCTGGCTGGACCTTAGAAGCAATACAACCCTGTGTGCACACATTACAGAAGACAGCGGCTGTAAAGTCTGGCTTTCCGAAAACGGCAATGTACTCCGCTGCACCGGGGACGGGGCTTTTGTCACGCCGGTGTGACAAAAGCCCCGTCCCTGCGACATACCCCGATTGAATTTTGCCGTTCCGGGTGCTATGATATTCCGCAGGAGATGTTGCCCTATGAATATACAGACAAAATACATAAAGCAGATTGATACTGCGTGGTCTTATCATTTGGCCAAACGCATGGAAAAAATCTGCTCCAACAAGGAGCTCGGATACCGTACCGCCGCCTCTGCGGCAGAGCTGAAAACCGGTGACCTGCTTGCTGAAGAAATGAAAACGATCGGTTTTCCGGTCGTATATAAGGATGCCATCACCGTGGACGGCTGGGAATTTGAAAAAGCCGTGCTGACTGTTACCGACTCATTGGGCAGGCAGCACAGCATCCAGCTGGGTGCCTATCAGACGCACATGGTTACGGACGGCCCCAAACCGTTTTCCGTTGTTTATGCCGGAAAAGGCACCCGCTTTGATTATGAAGATCTGGATGTTACCGGAAAATTAGTTCTTGTTGACATCAACCAACGCGATGAGTGGTGGATCAATTATCCGGTCTATCAGGCGCATTTAAAGGGTGCCGCCGCCGTCATTGCCGTTCAGGCAGGCGGTTATGGCGAGGTTGATGACACCTCCCTGAATGCACAGGATATTGCCGGTCCCTGCGATGCGCCGGCTTTCTCCATTTCCAGAAAGGATGCTGCTTTCTTAAAGGAGCTCTTAAGAGATTCCGGCGGTGAAATCGGCGTATTGTTTGATGCCGTTTCCAGGGTTTCTCCCAATCAGACCACCTATAACATCATCGGTGAAATTCCGGGACGCCACCCTGAGCGTCGTATCCTGTTATCCGCGCATTACGATTCCTACTTTGATGGATTTCAGGATGACAATACTGCCATCGCAATGATGCTCTGTATCGGGAAAACATTACTTGAGATTGGCTATCAGCCGGAAAACACCTTAACCTTTTGTGCCATGGCATCAGAAGAATGGGGCGTGATCGACTCCCAGTTTGACTGGTCCACGGGGGCCTATGAGGAAGTGTTCACCGTTCATCCCGATTGGCGCGGAAACGTCATTGCGGATCTTAATTTTGAACTTCCCGCGCTCGCACACGGAACCCGCGCCCGCATTCGCAGTACTTGGGAATATGTTCCTTTCCTGGAAAAATTTCTGGAGGATCTTCCCGCACTGACGCCCGCTTATCCGGAAGAGACGAGAATCACTGCACCAATCGAAACGTGGTCCGATGATTTTTCCATCGCAATCTCCGGGATTCCCTCCATGGTCAATGATTTTACAGGCGGAAGTTTTATGGAGACCCATTATCATTCCCAGTTTGATAATGATCAGTTTTACGATGAAGACGTCTATCGGATGCATCATGAACTCTTCGGTCTTCTCTTAATGAAGCTGGATCATACGGCCATTGCTCCGCTTTCCTTCGGGGGCATATTGAAACGTGCTGCCGAGTTCTTAGACCTTGCCTGCTGTAAAGACAGTCATTTTGATGCGGATGACCTGCTTGATCTTATGTCCCGTACCTATGACACTGCATCCAGGGTCTATGCGTATATTTCTGACTGTAACAGAACCTATGAATCTGCCATTCTTGCAGGTGACGATTCAAGGGCAGACGTGCTTTATGCCCGGACCCGAAATGCGGAAAAGATTCTGTTAGATGCTTTTTTGAAAGAGCAGGATACGTTCGTCCGTATCGACTGGCACGGAAATGTATTGTTCCCGCACAGAATTCTGCAGGATCATCTCCATCTTCTCTCCGGTGCAATCAGAGACCTGAATGAAAATAATATTTCATCTGCGCTCCGTAAGCTCTACCAGATCGATAATAATTCCTATGCCTTTTCTTTTGATAAGGATGTGTATGAACATTTTACGGAGAATTCCCTGCATCAGCCAAAGGCACGTCTAAAATGGGGATACGGAAGAATCCTTGGACATGAAGACTTTTTTGATATTGTAACCGCGCTTCTGACCAAGGAAAAAGCACAGCACTTTGACTGTCAAAAAGAAATTGTATTTTTGGAAAGCATCCGTCTCAGACAAATTGAGCTCTATCATAATGAGCTTCTGACTATGCAAAAAAATATACAGGAAATAAAGCGGCTGTTAGAAAATGCCGGAAAGGATTTTTATGGAAAGTGATATACTCTATCAGGTTCAATCTGAGGATCTGCCCAGGCTGGAGTCATTGTTAAATAAATGTTTTGCTACGGATCCCCTGTATGAACACCTGATTCCCGATGAAAATGTACGAAAGCGCCTGATGCCCGAACTGTTTACCTGCGACATGACTGAGTTTTATGAAACCTGCGAAATCTTTGCAGACAGCAAAGACCTGAACGGCGTCCTGGTCGTTTCCGATGAGACAGAATCTTATCATTTGTTCAAATACTATCTGGCTGAAATGCAGGCTTCTCTTCGTACGGACGGCTACCTGATCAAAGAAGATCCCACCCTGAAAACTTTCTTCAACTTTATGTTGGGTAAGGACTACCTGAATTCAAGCTGGACGGATCAATTACACCAGAAAAACCGCATGCACATCATCTATCTTGCCGTCGATCCCGATATGCAGCACCACGGAATTGCCGCTGCTCTTGTGGAAGAAGCCATCCGGTATGCCGATCAGCATGGGCTCATGATTTCTCTGGAGACACACAACCCTAAGAATGTGGCGTTTTATCAGCAGTTCGGATTTAAAATATTCGGTGTGCTGGAAAAACATTTTGATCTCAAGCAATACTGCCTGGTTCGTGAACAGGCATAAAGAAATCCTATCACAAACATCACCTTGTGATAGGATTTCTTTTTACAGATCGATCTTTTTATCCCTCAGCCTCCTGCCTGTTGCCTCTTTCACAAGTGTATAGACAACAGCAACAAACGGGATAAAGAAAATAATTCCGACAATACCAAACAGCTTTCCGCCAAGGATTGCTGCTAACAGTGTATATAACGGAGGCAATCCCACTGAATTTCCCACCACGCGCGGGTAGATCAGCTGACCTTCCAAAAACTGCACTACCTGATATACTATAATGGATAAAATTGCTTTCCATGGGTCTATAATCAATATCAGAAGTGCACCGATGGCGCATGCCGTCCATGAGCCGATATACGGAATGAACGAAAGCACCCCTGCGAGTACACCGACCAGACTGGCATACGGCAGCCGGAACATTGTGAATGCAATAAATAAAAGAATCGCAATAATAAAAGCTTCCACACACTGACCGGACAAAAATTTAGCATAAGTGTCATTGATCAGTTGTCCGATGTGGCATATTTTATCCGCAACCGGCTCTTTTAAAAATGCATACAAAACCTTCTGTGTCTGATTCGCCAGTTTTTTCTTGCTTAACAGCATATACAGTGCAACAATCATGCTGATGGCAACCGACATGATGGTTCCGATCGTAGTCGTTGCAAATGTAAATACCATGCCAATTACATCATATGCTCCGTTGGATAGTTTTAAAATCACTCTGCTGATATTGGTTTCGTTCAGCAGATCTGTTAGCTTTTGTGAAATCCACTCCACATCAATCCATTGAGGATCGATATTTTTCTGAAGATAATCAACGATTTCCGGGATTGCATCTTCGATTACTTTATACAGACTGATCAATGAATTGATAATCTCCGGCACCACTCTTGTGATCACAAGCACGATCACAAGGATCAGACTGATCAGTGTCAGCCACATACTGATTAACAGGATTTTTCGCTCAGATATGCCCTTTCCCCTTTTCTTTTCCATTCTCAGTGACAATTTCCGGAATATTTTTTCATATCCACGCATTGGTACGTTCATAACAAACGCAATCCCCGCACCGATCACGATCGGCATGACAAGCCCCAGTACATACCCTATCGTTTGTCCGATCTCACTGATATTAAGCGCCGCTGCGAGCAGTACCGCCCCGATCAGCATCACCGTTACCTTCTGTTTCACCTCCGGCTGTACGCGAAAAAGGCTTCCGTCCCTTTTCTCATCTCCGGCTTCATCCGTCTGTGTTTTTTTCTCATCCATATGATCGTCCAATCCGGCATCCTCCCGTCTGTGTTTTTCATTCCTATCGTGCATAATAGCTTGTCATTTCTGCATTTGCGGCAGTCCACACCTCATCGGGTACACTGTCAATCATATGCGCACGGACTGTCCCGAAGGGCTCTGCATGGATTGACACACCCCCGGTGCCTTTCCTCTCATTTCCGTCAAAGTAATAGATATATTCTGAGATCTCACCCGATCCTCCGGTAACGATGCCATAATCCACTTCTTCCCCTTCTGTCTCCTGCTCACAGAGTTCCTCCACCTGATACAGAGAAAGGTCCTCTCCCAGTTTCAGAATGGCGCTTTCTCCGCACCAGAACGAAATTCCCTGCTGAAAGCTTCTGTCAGGCACCGTTACAGAAGGAAACAGGGTCAGTTGTCCAACCCCGTTCTCATAGAATGCTATCTGATAGCCAAATACACCGTTCTCCTGTTTAAGCGGCATATAAAAATATTCTATACGCTCCGTATTTTCCGGCATCTGCGCACTGACATACTGATAACAATATCCGTCACTGTTCAGTTCCCGTCTGAATGCGTCAACATCAAACTTCTCTGTCTGTCCAACGCTGTCAGCTTCTGCCACCGTTGCCCGTTCCTCTGCGCTGTTATCATAGCTGTAATCGCTACGATTCTCATCCTTGAACAGTGGTTCTATCACACCGTTTCTTCGCTGCTCAATCTCCTGCATGATCAGAAATGCCAGTACAGCCGCTCCGATGAACGCAAACAGCCAGCCCATCCATCCTATACTTTTGGGTGATTCTTCCCGGTAATCAACCACACCGCCCCGCGTCCGGCGCGCCCGCTTTTTTTCTTCTCTGCGTCCCTTGATCTGGGAAATTCCGATTGCAATACCGACTATGATAAATGTAAGGCATATACCATAGGAAAAAATCCTGCTTACAACGATGGCTCCAAGCCTTGACTTTTCCATCCAGTCCGCAAGCAGGACAATCGCACTCACCAGAAATCCAAACCCGATCAGTACATAGGGACCCGCACCGCTGTTGTCCTGCACATCCTCTTCCTTCATAAACTGATTGGTCCGCTCCATATAATATCCCGGGATCTGTTCCTGCGGATTTCTGGGTTTTTCCTCCTGCAGTTCCTGCGTGATCACACCGTACTCCGTCTGGATATGGATCACATTTTTATAACCGTTTATCTCCTCGCCCGCAATCTTATAAGAAAGCGGCTCTGCGTATGCCACAACTGCCGTTACTTTCTTTCCCTGATGAAGCATTCTGTAGCCTTGTACCTTCACATAGATTCCCAGTACAATGATTCCAATACCGATGGCCAAAAATATAATCTGTACCAACCCCATACTTCTCTCCCCCTGCCGGAATGCTTTCCTGCTTCGCAGGGCATTCGTTCGCTAATGAGCCGTGAAAACCAAATGCCTGCTCCGCAGTCGCTTGGTTTTCTCTACGGCTCATTATATCATATCCCCATGGTTTGTACAAATACTCTTGCGCCCGCCACGGTTGACACTCATTTGCGCTAAGGGTATAATTTAAGTACTTTTGGAAAGGAAAAGCGATGGTCTGTTCTTCCATATAAAATGAACTTCAGACCTCGCCCGGAACAGATATGAAAAATTTCAGCAATTTTACGGATTTCAGCAGAAAAGAGAATCTGCATTTTGAGTCCAAGGCTGTTCACGGAGCACTTGGCAATGATCCATTTTCCGGAGCTGTAAGTACTCCGATATACCAGACATCCACCTTCCGGCATAGAGCCCTCGGTGAATCCACCGGCTTTGATTACTCCCGGCTGTCCAATCCGACACGTCTGGAGTTGGAACGCACCATGGCAATTCTGGAAGAAGGCGTGGAGGGCTTTGCTTTTACAAGCGGTCAGGCTGCCAATATGGCTGTTTTTACCATGTTAAATCCCGGTGATGAAGTCCTTCTTTCCGATGATATCTATGGTGGAACCTACCGGATCGGAACCGATATTTTTACCCGGTACGGAGCCACTTTTACTTATGTTGATATGTGTGATACGGAACTTCTGGAACGCAGTATCCATAAAAACACCCGCATGATCTTTCTGGAGACTCCGACCAATCCGATGATGAAGATTGCCGATATCGCAAAGATTGCCGATATCGCTCACGCACACAACTGTCTTCTGGTCGTTGACAATACACTGATGTCTCCGTATTTTCAAAAACCATTAACACTTGGTGCAGATATTGTCGTACACAGCGGAACCAAATTCATCTGCGGTCACAATGATGTGCTTGCAGGGATCGTCGTTGTCAATTCTTCCGAACTTGCGGAGTTCATGCACAGCCAGATCAAAACACACGGCAATCAGCTGGCGCCCATGGATTCCTGGCTGCTGTTACGCGGGATCAAGACACTTCCGGTCCGCATGGATCGTCATGCTGAGAATACGAAGAAGGTTGCCGAATGGCTCCGTACCCAGGATAAAGTGAAAAAGATCTTTTATGTCGGCTTTGAAGATCATCCGGGTCATGATATCATGGCAAAGCAGTGTACCGGCTACGGTGGTATGCTTTCCTTTAATGTGGATTCTTTTGAAACCGTTCAGAAGGTTCTTCGCCGCGTGGATCTGATCATGTTTGCCGAAAGTCTCGGTGGAACCGAAACACTGATCACCTATCCGAGAACCCAGACACACGAATCCCTGACAGAAGAAACCAGACAGGCATTGGGAATCACAGATACCTTCTTACGTCTCTCTGTCGGACTGGAGCATGCGGACGATATTATCGCAGACCTTGATCAGGCTTTAAACGGTCCCGATGAAGAAATATAATTTTTTGTAATGTCACACGGAAAACGGAAATACTATAACCAATACATCCATGAAACGGAGTTCGTCTATGAAAATAAAATTCACAAAAATGCAGGCATTCGGTAATGATTATGTCTATATCAGTACGCTGGACCAGAAGCTTGAAAATTTGAATGAACTGGCAAAATTTGTAAGTGACCATCATTTTGGTATCGGATCCGACGGAATGGTATTGATCTGCCCCTCCGAGGTTGCGGATTTTCGCATGCGTATCTTCAATCCGGATGGCACAGAGGCTGAGATGTGCGGCAACGCCATCCGTAGTGTCGGAAAATATGTCTATGATCATCATCTGACAACCAAAGAAGACCTTACCATCGAAACACTTGGCGGTATCCAGCAGCTGCATCTTTTTATCGAAAATGGAATTGCTGTCAACATCCGTGCGGACATTGGCATGCCCCGCATGGATGCGACCATTGTCCCCGTAAATACTGACCTTCCGGAATTTTTTAATCAGCCGGTACACATTCTGGATCGCGATTTTCTTATCACAGCGCTCAGTTGGGGCAATCCGCACATCGCAACCTTTGTCGATCATGTGGATGATTTTGACGTTCATTGCTACGGGGATGCACTGGAACATCACACTTCCCTGTTTCCGAATAAGACCAATGTCACATTTGTAGAATTTGTCGACAAAGATAACCTGAAGATCCGTGAATGGGAACGCGGGACAGGTGAAACCATCGGTTGCGGCACCGGCTGCTGTACTGCCGCAGTCACCGCGATCCGCCTTGGTCTGTGTAACCGTAAAATCACAGTTATGCAGATTGGTGGACCTCTCATCGTTGAATGGGATGAACAGACCGGACATGTCTTTATGACCGGTCCTTCACATACTGTATTTGAATCAGAAATTGATCCCGACTACAGGAGGCTGTAACCTCATGACTATACAGGACTTACTACAGGGTCTGCCCTATCAGGTTCAGGCAGGCAGCGATACATCAGAAATTACGGAAGTTGTATACGACTCCCGAAAAATTGTCCCCGGCTGCATCTTCATCTGCATTGCCGGAACAGAACGTGATGCACACAATTATATTCCGGATGTTTTGGAAAAAGGTGCTTCGGCATTGATCATTGATGAAAACCATATTGCTTCCACAAAAATTATGGTAGATGCTTCCGGTAAAAACATCACTGTTATTTCTACCGAAAACACAAGAAAAGCACTCGCCTATGCCGCTGCTGCACAATACGGGCATCCCGCCGGCAGACTTACCATGATCGGGATTACCGGAACGAAAGGGAAAACGACCACTTCCTACATGGTACAGTCAATTTTGGAGCATGCAGGAAAAAAAGTCGGCGTGATCGGTACAATCGGTGCGATCATTAACGGTCAAAAATATAAAACTGCCAATACCACTCCGGAAAGCTTTGAGCTGCAACGCCTGCTCTCCCTTATGGTGGATGCCGGCTGTGAATACTGTGTCATGGAAGTATCCTCCCAGGGTCTGAAGCTCGACCGCGTTGCCGGTTTTACTTTCGATATTGGTGTGTTCACCAATTTTTCCGCAGACCATATCGGTCCCAAGGAACACGCCACCATGGAAGAATATCTCTATTGCAAGTCCCTGTTGTTCCGCCAATGCCGTGTCGGACTGATCAACTGTGACGATCCTGCTTATGAAGGTATTACGAAGGATCACACCTGCGAGATCTGCACATACGGTCTGAATGAGCATGCAGATCTGCGTGCAACCGATCTGGAATTAATGAAAAAGCCCGGAGAATTGGGGATCCGTTTTCATGCCTCCGGCTTACTTGACTGTGATGTTACGCTTCCCGTTCCCGGGAAATTCAGTGTTTATAATGCGCTCTGTGCACTCATGATCGGTACAAAGATCGGCATTGATTCCCAGACGATGTTAAAAGCACTTTCCGGCATTCATGTAAAGGGTCGTGTGGAGATCGTTCCGACACCCGGTCCCTATACCGTAATGATCGATTATGCGCATAATGAAGTCAGTGTGGAAAGTCTTTTATCGACCATGCTCGCCTATCAGCCGCATCGTATCATCTGTGTTTACGGCGGTGGCGGAAACCGTGCAAAAATGCGCCGGTATGCAATGGGAGAATTATGCGGCAGGATGGCGGATCTGTCCATCCTCACCTGCGATAATCCCCGCGATGAAGAGATCAGTGCCATCAATGCTGATATTAAAGTCGGACTTGCAAAAAGTAACGGAAAATATATAGAAATAGAAGACCGCCGATCTGCGATCTGGCATGCTATGGATATCGCAGAGGAAGGGGATCTGATCATCCTGCTCGGAAAAGGGCATGAGGATTATCAGGAGATCCGTGGTGTTAAGCATCACTACAGTGAACGGGAATCCATTGAATCCTATCCCGGCAAAAAAAGTGACCGCCTGTAAAGGAGGCTTCACTTAGGGATTGTAAGAAAAACAATTTTTGAGTGACGTCTTCAAGCGGCGACAAAAGAAATAACGACCATACAAGAGTATGAAAGCTCCTGTGTGGTCGTTTTGTTATGCTCAAGTACCAAAATGGTATGTGAGATTATTTGCTTTCTTGTTCTACAGACAAAATGAAGTCAGCCATAGCCATGGACGTGTTTACAAAAAGTCTAGCGTGATGCTCTTTAATAGGAATCCTATTTGCACCAACCCCATGAGCATCACTATCCTTATTTCTCATTTCTGCTATTGAAGATACAATGTTATTTAATCCAGAAAGTAGGGTATTAATCCTTCTATCGGTGTTAGCATCCGTATGCATGTTATAGAGAGTTCTAACTTGCTTATACAGTTTTCCAATGTCACCGCTATCCGAAGTACTTATTTTTCTGAGTATCTGCACCTTGTTTGGTTAAGGACTTATCTGTTACTAAAGGAAACACTTTTCCATGCATATCTGGAATTGTAACAAATGAAATGTTTCCGCCATAATATTCTGTTTTTGATGTAGAAGGTGTTTTTCCCGTTATAACCTCACCAAATTCATCAACTCGTTTGTATTTCCACCCCTCAGGCACATCATCAACAATCTTCACATTCTCATATCCAGGAAAACGCAAATCCACAAACCATTCCTTATAAAGTCTTTGTGCAGCTTCTTCAAGAAGTTTAATTTGTTTCTGGTTGTTTTCGATGAGATCATCGTAAGCAGATAAGATATCAGCAATACTTATTTGCTTATCGATATCAAAATTAGGAATCAAAAACTCAGGTATTGTTTTTTTATTACCACGAGGCATTTTTGTACCATTTGATCCAGCCATCATGAAATCAAAAAAGGAATCCTGTGATAAAACATAGTAAAGAAATTTTTTGTTCCAATTTTCGTCGTTTGTTCTGAATACAATCACGTCATTTGAGCAGCCACTTATTCTGTCTGAAAACCATATTTTCTTAAAATATGGTCGAATATTAGATACTAAAACGTCACCGGGCTCATATTTTGTAACACGACTAGCTTGAGGAAGGTTTTCACAATCAACCACTCCACCACGATTAGGAATCATATTGTCAGTCGTTATATATTCTTCAGTTTTTAAAGAAGAGACATCGATTTTATCTGAAACATAATGAGCCGCTTCTCTTAATTCTATCATAATCCCATCTCCTTCATATTTTGTGAGATGGTATCCATCAAGTCATTTGATTCAGCCTGTAATGACAATAACTCACGATGGATTTCTACCATACGCTCTTCAAAGTCCACGCCATCATCTTCGATAGGAGCAACACCTACATATGCTCCCGGAGTAAGTGACCAACCTTTTTCAGCAATTTCAGAAATGGTAGCAAGCTTACATAAACCAAGTACATCGGCATATACACCTTCGCCGAATTTCTCATAAAGCCAATTAGCTTCCTTGGCCACTGTGAGAACTTCGGTAAGTTCTGCAAGTTTGATATCATAAGCTTCCTGTGTTGTTTTCTTTTCACGCTTTTCAGCTGCTTCGACTGCTTTCTTTGATTCTAAACGAAGTGCTTTTGCTTTCTCTGATAATTCATGCACCTGTTCTGCAAAAGGCTTATCACTACCAAGTACGGAGCGATACTCGTTAAGAAGAGCAGAGTATTTATCAATCTCTCCACGATAAAGCCATACAATTGCATTCATGTTTTTAAGCTGCCATTCAGACCATTCGTTAAGAGTACGGTCTACGACTGTATAGTAATTTCTTGCATCAATGAAAAGTACCTTATCCTTGATAGCATCAGACTTACCTTTATCAAAGAACCAAAGAGAACAAGGCAAAGATTTAGTATAGAAGAAGTTATTACCAACACTAATCATCGCATCTACATGACCTGTTTTAACAAGGCTTTCTCTAATATCTTTATCCTTGCCTTGGCTATCTGTGGCAGAAGAAGCCATTACAAAGCCAGCGCGTCCTGTTTCATTAAGGTAACTGTAGAAATATGAAATCCATAAGTAGTTACCATTACCAACTTCTTTATTCTTATTTATACTTGGCATACCAAAAGGCAGACGTTTTGCGCTTTCACATGATTCAGCTTTTACTTTGTCTACATTGAAAGGTGGATTTGCCATCACATAATCGCAACAACCATCAAGATTGTGGGCATCGTGATAAAAGCTATTTGCTTCGTCACCGGATTTAATAACACCTATAAGTCCATGTACAGCCATATTCATAAGACAAAGCTGAGCATTATATTCAACCTTTTCCTGACCATAGAAAGTCATAGTGCTATTAGCATTCATTCCTGCAGCATTTACAAAATCCCCGGACTGAATGAACATACCACCAGAACCGCAAGCCGGGTCAAGTAATACGCCACTTGTAGGCTCAATAATATTAACAATCATCTTTACAAGAGACTTAGGCGTAAAGAAAACACCATCGTCTGATGCGATGTTCTTTGCAAATTTATTTAAGAAGTACTCATAGATTCTTCCGATAATATCTCCACCAACTTCATCAAGAGCAGAGTTATTAAATATACGAAGAAGTTCTGATAAAATCTCATCAGAGAAATCAGTATAGCTTTTAGGCAGTACACCGACTAACTGCTCGCTCTGATCTTCGATGAGCTGCACGGCATTGTTGACTACTTCACCTAAACTATTCATGTTGTGACCATCTTTATTAACAAGTCCTGCAGCAGAAATATCTTCAGGAAGATTTAATAAGTAATCATACTGTGCTTCCTTTGGAAGATATAATGCACTTTTAGCTGCGAAGTCACTTGCTTCAACAGGCATAACTCGACCACCACGAGATGGACGTCCTTTTAAGATTTCTGCTTCAACCATCTTGTATCTGCTATATGCGTAGCGTAGGAAAATAAGTCCAAGCACAGGCATACAATATTGATTTGATGTAAGTTTTGAACCTGCACGTAATAAATCGGCAGACTCCCATAATTCTGATTCAAGTTTTCTTATATTAATCATTTCGATTTTCCCTCCGCCTTAAAGTCAAGCCATGCCTCTTCAACACTTGCGTAGTCGATATCATTCTTAAGGCAGAACTCCTTTATATTCTTCATCGCAATAAGGTTAGGCTTTGCTTTACCGCCTTCCCATCTATTAACAGTAGAAAATGCCACCTGTACTTCTTTGGCAAAGTCCTGCTGTGTTAAAAAACATCTCTGTCTGATTCTTTTAATTTCTTCTGGAAATCCCATATTGCATCTCCTTTCCGGAATTATCTCAAAAATATAGCGTTATTATACCACAAAATTATGAATTTTTCTACCCCTCCAGTCCATCTGTAACTTTTGCAGATGGATTTTTTATTTTCTTTCTCAAAAACGTCCTTTTGATACCACTCCTAAGGCTAACAGTTAGGAAGGACAGAAAATCTTTCAAATGTATCCGTTCAAACCTGAAAGCTTTCTCCAGTGGAAAAGTGTAAGAACGATACAAGTAACTGTCCTTAGGAAGGAGGTTATACAGATGTATGGATAAGAAAAACGAAAAACTGAATGTGGAGGTTTTCGATTACTCCACGATACCCAAGTTCATGAAAGACCATGGCAGGTTCTGTCTGTGGAAGCTTGTAATGAAACCGGGTAAAACCAAGCCTGACAAGATACCATATCAGCTTAACGGAAAGCGAGCCGATGCTACAAATCCACAACACTATTCATCTTTTGAAGAAACTGTGGAGGCTTTTGCTAAAGGTGGCTACGCAGGTATCGGTATCGGTTGCTTTGAACCATTAAGGCTTGTTCAAAGACTTTATGAAGATAATCTTGATGGCAAGATTTCTGATGAATGTTTTGCAAGAATGTCAGCAACATATGATGCTGAACAGAAAGAACTTGAGCAAAGACAAATTGAACTTCAGGAGTTCATCGATAAATCAAAAGAACAAACATTGAATGTGGACTCATTTCTCAAGGTGGTACGAAAGTACACCGATATTACAGAACTTACTGCTGAAATCATCAGAAGTTTTGTAGAGAAAATTGATGTTTACAAACCTGAAAAGGTGCCGGGAACAAGGACTAAAAAGCAGACCCTCTGCATTCATTGGAATTTCATTGGTGCAGTTGATATCCCGGCAGACAATGAAAAAACGGCATAACCTCCTACATTGTCGTAAGTTATGCCGATTATTTCAGAGATTAAAAATCCCTAATTGAAGTCACATAACCGCAGTCACTTTTTTCTATCCAATCCCATCAGTTCACTTCTGCACCATCCACATGCAGCTTACCGGACAGCACCTTCACCCGGATCTCATGTTCTCCCCCCGGAAGTCCCTGCACAAGATACCAGTGTTCCCGGCTCTCTGCTTTTGGCAGTGTATAGACGCTTTCCACACAATTTCCGTCGATCTCAATCGCCACTCTGACATCTTCTTCGTTTTTTCCCATCAGACCACAGGCTGACCCATGAAACCGTACACTGCATACAGCATCCTTCGTTCCCACAGAAAGCGTCCGCCTGTAATCTCTGAAGCTGCTCATGGTCCTGTGCTCCCATGCTCCGGAATACACAAAGTTCTCATCCGTATCATCATAGCGCTCTATTCCAGTGCGCATGCCTTCGACCGGTGTTACGTACAGTTCTTCAAAATAGTTTTGTTCAAAGGCGCTGTATAGTGCAACACGCCCCGCTCCGGCAATCGCATCGTTTCTCTCGTTTGCCCGGTAATCGCATATCTGCACACCATTGATATAAGTCCTCACATTTGCATAGCATGCCTCAATTGCAAGCGTTACACCTATACCATTCGCAACAGATTGGCTCGACATTTCACCTGCGCCGTTCACAGCAGAGGTCTCCAGCACTCCCTCCAACAGCACTTCCCGGCTGCGGTACAGTTTCCATGCACCATTCCGGTACATCTGCAGCCAGTATCCGCTCTTACCGGAATCTCCCAGAATATAACGGATCCCGATCCCGACATAATTCTCTTTCGGGTCCGCTCCTTTTGCAAAGCAAGCCCGTACACTTGCCCGGTAATTATACCATCTGTCATCCCCCAGATTGGTAACAGGCTCCGGGGTGAGCCCCCATTCCATTGCTTTGGTCTCAGCCGTGATCTTCTGCATCAGGACGCTTCGACCATCCAGTTCCGTCACCTCAAAAGCACCGCCCTCATCCGTTGTATAGCGGGGTGCGCCGCCTCTGGCACGCAGATAGTTTTTATCATAGCCTGCATAGGCAAAATCATCCCGGTATGGCAGCTTTAACATCCTTGTTTCATAGGAAGGATACGTTTCCTCCCCAACCTCCAGCGTGGATACGGTAACCAGGGAATACGGCTTTAATGTGATCGTATAACCGTCGGTCTCTGCATCTTTGCTGACCGGCTGTTTTTTCTCAAGCTTTTTAAAATAATGGATATCATAAGCGCCGTCCACACTTCCCCGTGTTTCCCACAGAAACACCGGCCGCATTCTTCCGGCAATATTCTTCACATGGATCTCATAAGTGATCGGCTCCGCTGTGGTATTGGTCAGTACGATGCTATAGTTTCCGTTTTCCGGATCCGTGACCGTCATATAGCTATGGCGGGCATTTACGATCACATGACCGTCTCCGCCCTTTTCTCCGTCCCCCGAAACAGGCACCGTCAACGAATGCCCAGCCTTTTTTACAGAACTTAGAAAAATGCAGTGCCATGAAAAAGCCACTGTCAAGAAGATAGTAGCCGCTCCACGGTTCCGATGCCGTGATCAGTTGTTTATGGCAATAAGTAACGCCATCATAATATGCCGATACAACGGGCTGATATTCATACAGGGTCATGCCGCCGCCCGGATACATGGTGATCATACGGTTTGCCACATCCAGAATGCCATTCTGGTCATTCAGTCCATAGCCCGTTCCGTTGATCCTGCGGATGCCGTCCACATAGCTCATGGGAGAGCTTGCTTCACTGAACCAGACTTCTTTTCCGTACTTTTCTGCAAGAAGTATGACATTTTCATCCGACCAGCTGGTATAATGGCTTCCGACCACATCGACTGCCTCAAGCAGCTCCCTGTCCTTTTGCATTTCTTCTGCGATCTTCCACGTCTCCACTTCATCCGCAGCAACGATCCTGATCACCGCATAATCATAGGGACATGCCTTTTCCGCTTTCAGCCGTCCAGACAGATACTTGATCCATTCCGTATCCATCTCCCGCTCATTGCGGACAGCACTGACATAATCAAAGACAAGTCCATAGGCAGCATACGCTGCATCCAGTGTTTTCTTATACCATTCATAACGTGCTGCGTATACATCCTCCGCATCCGTTACCCATTTCGGCTCGCTCCAGTACAGCATATCCAGTGTCAGCTCAGGATTGATCGTCTTAGCATCTGCCGCCAATTGATAGCCGGCTCCGCGCGTACAATCCGGTATCTCATCCCTTGTACGCATAATGCACGGTTCTGTTCCTGATGAGGAATTAACATCGGAACCCATCTCGATCTTCAGATGGGTAATCCCGACTCCTTCCTCTCCGAATATATAGCGCAAGATCCCCCAGTATCTGTCCGGATGTTCCCACTTATAGTCAAGAAGCAGGCGTGATGAGTTATTCGCACTCACCATGCCTGCTCCACGGTATCTTCTGTTCTGTGCAAGCTGTGCTTTTTTACCATCAATGATAATCTGCATGCTCAGCCCTCATGAAAAAACATTCCTTTTATTACAGTTCACAATTGTTTACAGTTCTGGGGAACGGAATCACATCACGGATATTTGCCATTCCTGTTAGATACATGACACATCTCTCAAAGCCAAGTCCGAATCCAGCATGTCTTGCAGAGCCGTATTTACGAAGATCCAGATAAAACTGATAATCTTCCTTGTTCAATCCAAGCTCATCCATACGCGCCTCTAACAGTTCCAGATTATCCTCTCTCTGGCTTCCTCCGATGATCTCACCGATGCCCGGTACCAGACAATCCATTGCCGCAACAGTCTTGCCGTCCTCATTCAGTTTCATATAGAATGCCTTGATCTCCTTCGGATAATCCGTAACAAATACAGGACGCTTGAATTCTTTTTCCGTCAGATAACGCTCATGCTCGGTCTGAAGATCGCATCCCCAGAATACCTTATAATCAAATTCATCATTATGCTTTTCAAGGATCCTGATCGCTTCGGTATAGGTTACATGACCAAATTCTGATTCCAGCACATGGTTCAGACGATCTAACAGGTCTTTATCAATAAACTGCTGGAAGAAGTTCATTTCCTCCGGGCAGTGCTCCAGTGTATAGCGGATCACATATTTGATCATGCTCTCTGCCAATACCATATCATCCTTCAGATCGGCAAAACACATCTCCGGCTCAATCATCCAGAATTCTGCTGCGTGTCTTGTCGTATTGGAATTCTCCGCACGGAAGGTCGGACCGAATGTATATACATTCTTGAATGCAAACGCATAGGTCTCAACATTTAACTGCCCGCTTACTGTCAGGTTGGTCGGCTTTCCGAAAAAGTCCTTGGAATAATCAACCTTACCATCCTCCGTTCTCGGAATATTGTTCAGATCCATGGTTGTCACCTGAAACATCTCGCCCGCACCCTCACAGTCGCTTCCGGTAATTAACGGGGTATGCACATAGACAAAACCGCGCTCCTGAAAGAAATTGTGAATCGCATATGCGATCACGGAACGGACACGGAATACTGCCTGAAACGTATTCGTTCTCGGTCTTAAATGCGTGATGGTACGCAGATATTCAAAACTGTGTCTCTTTTTCTGCAGGGGATAATCAGGGGTTGAAGCTCCTTCCACGAGCACTTCCTCTGCCTGCATCTCAAATGGCTGCTTTGCCTGCGGTGTTGCTACGATCGTACCGGTAACGATCACGGCACTTCCGACACCGAGCTTTGCAACCTCCTTAAAATTTTCCATTTGATCATGATACACTACCTGGAGTGTTTCAAAAAAGGTGCCGTCATTTACCACCAGAAAGCCAAAGCTCTTGGAATCACGATTGCTCCTGATCCAGCCGCCGACGGTCACTTTTTTGTCCAGATACTTCTCCGTATCATGATACAGATCTCTTACTTCTGTCAGATCCATGATATTCCTCCCTCAGTTTTTCTTTTTCTATTCAGCAACAGTATTATTTTCTGTCAGCCACGTAAGAACACGGTCAGTTACCACATAATCGCGGAACTGATCTTTGCCGGCTGCCGCATATAAATCTTCCACCGTATCGTAGCGGCTGCTCTCTGCAATATAGCTTTCTGCCTCTGCCTGCAGCTCATCCTCACTGACATCACTCAGTCCTTCCGCATCCGCGATTGCTTCAATTGCAATGGACTGCTTGGCACCCGCTGTTCCGATCTGCTGTGCATAAGATTCAAACTCTTCCTCTGTGATTCCAAAAGCCAGTGACAGATAGCTTGAAAAATCCATTCCGTAAGCAGAAGCATATCCCTCCATATTTTCACGGAACGCTGCTGCCTTCTGATCAATCAGGGACTGTGGGGGATCCTGGAATTCACATTCGTTCAGGATCTGTGAAAGGATCGCATTTTCTACATTATCCTGATATTCCTGTCTGGCTGCTTCTTCCAGCATTGCACGTACACCCGCACGTGCTTCCTCCGGTGTCGTATATTCAGATTCCATATCCGTAAGCAGTTCTTCTGTCAGTTCCGGATACTGGTCAATCGTAATGGAATGCACGGTAATGGTGAATACCGCATCTTTTCCGGCATATTCCGGTTTTGAAGCATAAGGATCCGGGAAAGTGCATTCGATATCCCTTGTCTCTCCAATGTTCATGCCGATCATTCCGTCCTCAAATCCATCTATCATACTGCCTGAGCCGATCACGGTATTCCAGTCTTCTCCTTCTGCACTGGATCCGCCTTCAAATACCTCTCCGTCCATTTTTCCGACACAGGAATAATATACCTTGTCCCCTGTTTCCACAGCTCTGTCGGTTACTTCCACTTCTTCTTTGTAATTCTCCAGCATCGTGGTTTTAATATAATTTTCCACATGCTCATCCGTAACTTCGGATACCGGATCAACGGTAACCTCCAGTCCTGTATATGCACCCAGTGTTACATACCGGGATGTATCCAGTTCACTGAGTTTTACCTCTTCTGTATCCTGATTTTCCTGTGAATCCCCGGTCGCCTGTGAATCCCCGGTCGCCTGTGAACCCGGTGTCTCCTGTGTGGTTTCATTTTTCTTGCCACATCCACCTATCATACCAACTGCCATAAGACCCGCTAATATGATTGCTATTTTCTTTTTCATAATAAAAAAACTCCTTTTCATGTACTCTATCCTTTATACCACAAAACCACCCTGAGTGAAAGCATTTCCCCTGAATTAACAGAAGTTTCACACTTTTCTGATTTCGGGCAGTGTTAGTCCTTGCTAAATATTCTAAAAAATGGTACAATTCTTTCTGTTTAGAGAGATTGGAGGTAGCACATGAATCCCGTTTTACTTGCATTACACATGAATCCCGTTTTACTTACATTACTTATTATTGTCGCCGTTTTACTGGTGATACTTACCGTTTTATATTTTACCGGCAAAAAAATGCAGAAAAAACAGGCTGCACAGCAGTCACAGATGGAAGCTGCAAAGCAGGTTATAAACATTCTCGTCATCGATAAGAAAAAAATGCGTCTGAAAGATGCGGGACTTCCTGCCGTGGTATTGGAGCAGACACCAAAAATGATGCGTCGTGCCAAACTGCCCATCGTAAAGGCAAAGGTAGGTCCGCAGATTTTATCCCTCGTCTGTGATGCCAATGTATACGAGGTCATTCCTGTGAAAAAGGAAGTAAAAGCAACCATCAGCGGTATCTATATCAGTGATGTAAAGGCTGTCCGCGGGCAGTCCCTTGCTAAGCCGGCAAAGAAAAAAAGCCGCTATAGACGCTTTGTTGAAAGAATGCAGGAAAAGGCCGGTGCCAAACCCGTAAAATAAGTAAACCGTACCAGAATAAAAAGACCTGCCGGTCAATCGGTGCTTCAGCGCCGATCATCGACAGGTTCTTTTATGTTCTTTTTTAAAATAAGCTGCCGCCCTCTTCCTGCGGGCAGATCTCCACCTGAATCTTACAGTCGGCAAAATGCTCATAGTTAATATCCATGCTGTATTCCGCACAGATATTCAATTTCCGGTCACACTTTTCCATAGATACCCTGTTTGTATCCAATCCGATCAGAATGTTTCCAAAAGGTGTTCCGTAGCTGGTCACATTCTTTTTTTGTTCCTCAAATACCATATGTGCATTAACCATGCCTTTTCTGGTAAATTCCAGGGATTTTGCTCTGTATTTCAATATATTTTTTGTCTTTGCCCCGCTCTCCTCATCCACTTCCTCATAAATCAGATAATGCGCCCCGTTCTGTACATAATACTGAGCGGGTGTGATAACCTCAATCTGTTCATCACTTTCTTCCTCTGAAAACTGAAGTCCACGGATCGCAGCAATTACTTCACATTTCATTAGTATTCCTCTATGTTAACGGTCTTAGCCGTCAATATGCCGTATTTAATAATGGAATTGGCAAAGGTTTTAAATTTATCTGCCGCATCCGATACAAAGAACCGATACTTGTTTTCTCCAAGTTCCGGTGCCCTGTCATTTAACAGTCCCTGTTCTGCCAGAAGCCGTTTTAATTCTATTGCCGTCTCATATGCAGGATTGACTAACGTTACCTGTTCCCCCATCGTTCTGCCGATCGTTGCCCGGATCAGGGGATAATGGGTACAGCCAAGGATCAGGGTATCGATCCCGACATCAATTAACTCCGACAGATATCTCATTGCGATCTCATCTGTTACCGGATCCTCCCACAGTCCCTCTTCTACAAGCGGTACAAACAGCGGACATGCCTTTCCGATCACCTGAAGACCGGGATTCAACTGACTGATATATGTAGAATACAACTGGCTCTGAATCGTTGCCTGCGTTGCAATCACACCGATTTTTCCATTTCTGGTCACTTCCACTGCCGTTTTTGCTCCCGGCTTCACCACTCCGATTATTGGAATATCTATTTCCTGTTCAATTGTATCCAGTGCACATGCGCTTGCCGTATTGCATGCCACTGCAATTGCCTTTACATTCTGCATCTGCAAAAAACGTACAATCTGTCGGGAATACTTTGTTACCGTTTCCTTTGACTTACTTCCATACGGAACACGTGCCGTATCACCAAAATATACAATTTTTTCATTCGGCATCTGGCGCATGATCTCGCGTGCTACCGTAAGTCCCCCGACTCCGGAGTCAAATACTCCGATGGGTGCATATCTGTTGTCCACTGAATCTTTCATCATAACACTCCGTCGAATCTGTCTTTTAGAAAATCAGATCCTTAATATATTCGGCAAACCGCAACCGATACTTTACTCTTCCTTCATAAACCGCAGCCTTTACATCAGAGACTTCATCCGCATTGTCCATCGCATCCGCATTCATTCCCTCATACGGTTTTGCAAGTGCTGTCTCCTCCTGCATCAGCAAACGATAACTGTCTGCCGTAAAAGTATATTCCGGGAAAAAGAATCCCCAGCTCATACATGTGATCGCAATGATCATAATATATTCTCTACTTCTTTTTTTCATGAAAACCTCCGGATATTAATGTTCTATCCGGAGTATTTCCCGTGCTTTTTTACTTATACATACATTTCTGAAATTATGCGTTCCGAAGCAGTTTCAGAATTGACCGCTCCTGATTGTCAATGTGAAGCTTTGCCATCTGTGCGGCTGCCTTTTTATCTTTTTTCACAATACTCTCATAGATCATGCGGTGTTCTTCTACAAGTTCTTCATAGTTACTTGTATCTTTGATATATTCAAACCGGTAGCGATACATCTGTTCTGAAAGATTATTGATGACTTCCTTCAGTCTGTCATTGCCCGTAGCACAAACAATAATATCATGTACTTTCACATCTGCTTTGGCAATCATTGCTGCATCCCCGCTTCGTGCCGCGCTTGCAAATTCTTCACATGCAATATGCAACTTCTCTAATTCTTCCTTGGTAATGCGCTCGCACGCCAGAACGCAGGAAAATGCATCCAGATCGCGTCTTACCTCCAGCACATCCCGCAAATTCTTTTCCGTAATCTGTGCCACCTCGGCACCGCGTCTCGGAATCATGGTCACAAGCCCTTCCAGTTCCAATTTACGGATCGCTTCTCTGATCGGTGTGCGGCTGACTCCCAGCTTATCTGCAAGATGAATCTCCATCAGTCTTTCTCCCGGCTTCAACTCACCACGCAGAATTGCCTGACGCAGGGTATTAAACACCACATCTCTTAATGGCAGATATTCATTTATATTCGTCTGCATGGATGCTGTATCAAATTGTTCATTCACTGCCATACCGATTCTCTCCGCATTTTCCGTATAGATATCTCCTATACTCTCCGTACCTTGACATTATGCTTTCTCTGCCTCTATGTCTGCTACAAAATTTGTCATAAAAATCTGGCTGATGCCTTCTAATGTCTGCATTTTCTCAAATGCCGCCCGAAGCTGCCCATTATTCTGAAAAATTCCAAATACGGTCGGACCGCTTCCGCTCATCAGTGCCCCCACTGCTCCCATGGAAAGCATTTCCTCTTTTAACTGTGCAATGACGGGATATTCGGATACTGTCACTGTTTCCAGTACATTTCCAAGCTTTCCTGCCATTCCGGCCACATCCTGCTCTCTGATACAAGTTATCAGACCATTCAGATCCGGATGTGAGATTTTCTCCTTGCTGTCAAGTGCTGTATATACATGCGCCGTAGAAACGCTGACTGTTGGTTTTACAACCAGCAGACCACACTGTGGTGCCGGCAATAGCGGTGTTAATATCTCACCGATTCCTTCTGCAAGCACCGTACCCCCTATCATACAATACGGGACATCGGCTCCTATTGTAACGCCCAGTCTGCACATCTGTTCCTTGCTTAATCCAAGCCCATAAAGGGAATTCATCAACAGGATCGTTGCTGCTGCATCCGTACTTCCCCCCGCCATTCCTGCTGCAATGGGAATCGTCTTTTTCAGGCTCACATCCACACCATGCTCCAGATGATATTCCCGCATTACAAGTGCCGCCGCCTTGTAGATCAGATTATGTTCATCGCACGCAAGTTCCTCAGTCTGTCCGTCACTCAGCAAAACCTCGATCCGGATCTCCCCATCCGCTCTTTGCTTCATGCTCAGCTCATCATAGATTCCTACTGTCTGCATGATCATTCTGACATCATGATAGCCATTTGTGCGTCTGCCCAATACATCAAGTCCAAGGTTAATCTTGGCATATGCTCTTCTTGTAATCTGCTTCATATACAAACCTTTCCGTACGATTCCAATACTGCCGGACATGGATTGTATTTTATTATATACAATTTTAAGCAAAAAATCAATGCTACATCACGACCACAATCCTGCTTCCGGGTTCCGGTTCTTTGTTTTCCGCTATCCCGTTCAGTTCACGGATTCTGGCAACCGGCAGATAAAATGTTTTCCCGATATTCCACAGACTATCCCCTTCTTCAAATAATAAGACAGCCATTCCCGGAAGTTTTTCCAATTTCTGATAATCCTTCGGACTCACTGTTATATCCTGCAGGATGCATACAGGTCTGTTCTCGTAGATAACAGCTTTGATGCGTACCTGTGCACGCACATCCATCTCCTCACTGTCAACCATCCCAACCGATGCATCATCCGTTGCACATGCAAGTGTGTACATGGCTCCTGATTCAAGACCTTTTACATCAATCAGTTCTCTGAATGGTATCATTCCGTTGATCTTTCCATACGGTACCTTATCATCACCCGTTACCGCTACTCCGCATACATCCAGTACACCGTCCACTTCAATTCCGTTCTCAACAATTCTGCTGTCCGTTATTCTTGCATTCACATTGGTATACATGAGCTGTAAAATATGCGCTGACGGATGATTCATCCGAAGTTTTCCGGTCACCTTGTAAGTTCCCTCATTCTGCATCTGTAATGTCTGCAGAATCATATTCTGTTTTCTCGTTTCAATTTCCCGGTTAATGCCATAGAGATCGGTAATCATGGAAACCGTATCTTCCTGATATAACCCAATCTTCATGTTGATCGTGAGTTCCACCCCGAACACACGATTTTCCCCGTCAAAATCAGGGCGCACCTCCGTATCCTGAATATCCGTTTCATAGGTAATAACAGGAATCATATCACTCTCACAGCCATGACACTCGATTTCTCCATGAAATGGCAATACAACACTGTAACTTCGTACCGGCACTTCATCATTTTCTCCGCGATACAGGAAAAACAGCCTTAGTTCCCCTGATATTCCTATTTTTTCATCCATTGGTTTAAAAGTAATTCCCTCGGGACTGATATTTTCCCAGATCAACTCTTCCACATTGGGCATATTGGACGGAAGTTCTACTTCTTCTTTGATTCTATAGATATCGTTTTTGCTGATTGTAATTCCGGTAACCTTCATTGCTTCCTTACGACATTCCAGTCTGGGCTGATCTGCTTCTTTCTTATTTTCATATGTGCTGACCATACCCGGTGATTCCGTACTAACCTCTATCGGCACTTCCAGATCCATGAGTTTTGTAACACAGACATCCCAGGTGACAACCGCCTGTACATTTATTTTCCGGCTGTTGATCATTCCAACGGTCAGGTCTTCCAAAACCGGTATGGCACTGATCGTATCCTCTCTGGTTACTCCTTCCAGATATACCTGTTCTTCAAACGGAATACTTCCCGTTACCTTACACATTCTGTCTTCCCATTCATCCGCCTGATACAGTACCTGAAAAAGCAGTTTTCCACGCAGTGTCACATGGTCATTTGTCACCTTGATTTCTTCTGTTTTAATTGTGCCCTTTGTCAACAGAATCTCCGAAACATCCGGATCCTTATCCGGAATATTTCTGTCATCTTCTAACGTCATCTGCGTTACTGTACTGCATTTTCTATAGTCCATATGTATGTTCTTCTTTAATAACTCCATAGAAAAACCTCCTCGAGAATACTCTTTACAAAGTATTCTGCGAAGAGGTCCGATATGACTTGTTTTCGTTTTTTCTTATTCCTGTACGGCTCCGATCAGATCACGGATATCCTCTACCTTCATCCGTCGCATATAATCCTCTATTCCGTCTGCAATCTCTTTTGTTGCATAGGGATTTACAAAATTCATGGCTCCGACACTGACAGCCGTTGCGCCCGCAAGCATAAATTCCACTGCATCTTCCGCACTTGCAATTCCTCCCATACCGATCACCGGAATGGATACCGCATGGGCTGCCTGATAAACCATCCGGACTGCGACAGGCTTAATTGCCGGACCGGACATACCACCTGTTTTATTGGCAAGTACAAATTTCTGTTTGTAGATATCAATTTTCATCCCGGTAATGGTATTGATCAGTGAAATGGCATCCGCACCTGCCGCCTCCGCTGCCTTCGCCATTTCCGTAATATCCGTGACATTCGGACTTAACTTCATGATCACCGGCTGTTTTGCATGCTTTTTGATCTGCTGCGTAATTCCATACAATGCTTCCGCCTTCTGCCCGAATGCAATTGCACCTTCTTTTACATTTGGACAGGATACATTGATTTCCAGCATATCCACAGGCTGATCCGACAATCTGTCCACAACCTCAAGATAATCCTCCACTGTTTTTCCACATACATTCACGATAATCTTTGTATCATATTGTCTTAAAAAGGGAATATCACGCTCAATAAATACATCGATTCCCGGGTTCTGTAATCCAATGGCATTCAGCATTCCTCCATATACTTCCGCTACACGCGGTGTCGGATTTCCAGGCCATGCAACATTTGCAACACCCTTGGTTACAACCGCACCCAGGCAGTTCAGATCCACAAATTCTGCGTATTCCATGCCGGATCCAAAGGTTCCGGACGCTGTCATGACGGGATTTTTCAGTTCCACTCCCGCAATTGTCACTTTTGTATTCATATTAATCTCCATTCCTGAGCAACCTTGTTGCGAAGAGGCGATCAGAAATTCGCGCAAGCGATTTCTCATCTGCCATCATGAGCTATTTGTTTTGCTCAGAGACAAATAGCTGTGTGAATATCTGCTTTCTCAAATATCCACGTCTTCTGCCGGAAATACCGGTCCGTCCGTACAGATTCTGGCATTGTTCACATGGGAATGTGCATCTTTTTTCGTTGTCCTGCATACGCAGCCAAGGCATGCACCTACACCACAGGCCATCCGCTCTTCCAATGAAATATATGCCGGGATCTGTTTTTCCTGTACATACTTTTTAATTGCCCGTAACATTGGCATTGGTCCGCAAGCCATGATCACATCCGCACAAAGTCCATTCTGTGTAATGGCATCCATCACATTTCCCTTTGTTCCAACCGATCCATCCTCTGTTGCAACATATACCGTTCCGTATTTTTCCAGCTCATCCTTTAAAAACAGTTGGTTATTTCTATAGCCGACTACGATCTGTATCTGTGCACTTGTTCCATTCTGTGCATTTTGTTCTGCTAATTCCCTTGCAAGTTCTAACATGGGAGGGATTCCGATACCACCACCCATTAAGAACACCTTTTTCCCTGCTGCCGCTTCAATTGGGAATCCATTTCCGAGCGTTCCCAGTATGGATATGGGATTTCCTGCATGGTACTTTGAAAATTCATTTGTACCCTGTCCCGCAATACGGTATACAATACGCAGTCTGCCATGCTCTTTGTCCGCTTCACAAATACTGATCGGACGCGGGAGCAGTGTCGAGGCATTCCGGGGATAAACAGCGATAAACTGCCCTGCCTTTGCATCTGCCGCAAGATCCGTCTCAATCCACATATCGAAAATATGATCAGCAATCTCCGTCTGCTCATATACTGTTGCCGTTACCTTTTTCTTCTGTGCCATGTTGCCATTCTCCTCTTTTCATTTTAATCCTCATTTCTGAACGCTTCATCGCGAAGAGGCGAAGAGAAATTCGCGAAGGCGATTTCTCTTCTGCCATAAATGCTATTTGTTTTCGCTCAGAAACAAATAGCTGTGCGAAAAATCATCGCATCAGCATGATTTTTTACACTATGCCCTGTATACGACTTCCCCGGCACATATTGTTGCATGTACCTTTCCTGTCAGTTTTTGTCCGAGGAAGGGGGAATTTGTTGATTTTGAATATCCTTTCTCATAAACCCAGGTTTCTTTCGGATCAAAGATAACCAGGTCTGCGGGTCCACCCTCTTTCAGATAACCTGCATCCAGTCCATACATATCCGCCGGATTGCAGGTCATCTTTGCAAGCATGTCCGACATAGTAAGGACTTTCTTCTCTACCAGATGTTCATTGCAGACTGCCAGTGCAGTCTCAAGTCCGATAATTCCGCTTGGTGCCTGCGTAAGCGGCTTATCTTTTTCTTCTGCACTGTGCGGTGCATGATCAGTCGCGATCAGGTCGATTGTTCCATCCTTTAATCCGGCAAGGATCGCCTGTCTGTCCTCTTCCGTGCGAAGCGGCGGATTCATCTTTGCCATGGTTCCTTTTTCTATGATTGCATCCTCGGTAAGCGCAATATGATGCGGTGTTGCCTCTGCATGAATATGTCCGGTGGGATCTTTTTTCGCCTGCCGCACCAATTCTACAGCTTCTTTACTGCTGATATGCTGGATATCAATGATCGCTCCGGTTATGCATGCAAGCTTCAGATCCCTGTCCACCAATGCAATCTCCGCCTCTCTCGGAGAACCCCCGATCCCATAATAATCAGATGCCTTTCCTTCATTAATGCCGTTATTCGTAATATAGGACTTGTCCTCCTCATGGAAGCTGATCGGCACCTGCAGTGCCGCTGTCCGCTCCATTGCCTGCTTTACAAGCTTTTCATCCATCAACGGAATTCCATCATCTGTAAATCCTGCTGCACCTTTTGCCCGCAGTGTTTCAAAATCCACCAGTTCCTGTCCCTGCAACCCTCTCGTAACACAGGCACAGGTAATTACATGAATCTTAGTCCGTCTGCCTTTATCGAGAACCTCCTGTAAGGTCTGCTCATTGTCCACTGTCGGTTTTGTGTTCGCCATCAGTACCACTGTGGTAAATCCACCCGCGGCAGCGGCTTTTGCCCCGGTTTCAATATCTTCTTTATAAGTAAATCCCGGATCCCTGAAATGTACATGCACATCAACAAGTCCCGGTGCCACAATGCATCCCGGTACTCTGACCACATCCAGGGAATCCGTATTTTCACTTAGTGTCTGCATATATGCCTGCATCTCTTCATGCTCTGCAATTTTCAGAATCCTGCCATCACCGATCAATACATCCTTATTTCCCTCCGTCCGGGTTTTGGGGTCAATCAAATAGCCCTGTTCTATTAACAGCATGATATCCATCCGCCTTTATCTCTTTTTGTTTTTAAGTCTACTACAAATTTTGGATTCCGTACAGTTTTTCATGCAAAGATGACACTTTTTCCAAGATCCGCCAGTTTCAGTACAATGAACGGATAGGAAGCCGCTTTTGACACCTCCTCTTCCGGCCCGGGTCCTGTCAGCATTGTATCCACATAAATTCCGTTTGCAGTCTCATACACCTCTTTCACAACAATGCTATATCCACCTGTCTCCTGCTGCCCATAACCTATACAGATATATAAGTATCCCTCATCTGTATAGGTCAGCCGGAAGGGCTCTGATTTTTTCTCCTCCAATGTTTCTGTCAGTTCTTCCGGAAATTCATCCGGTGACAATACAGTATAATCCAGGTCTGCCAGCTTTTCTGTCCGGTCGTCAATTGCCTGACACCCTGTGAACATACTGCACAGCAGTGCCAGTATCAGACAGATTCCAAGTTTTTTTCTCATAAATAGCGATCCTATTTATTTTTTACTATTCTATTATCAAAGGAAGCTGTCTAGACCTGCAAGTTTTTGTTTTTTGTTTCAGGAATCAGCATCTGCGCATACGAGTTTGTATTGATTTCAGTCCCTTTCTCTCATATAATGAAAACAAATATGAATATCAGTGAACAAAGTGCGACTGTTTGGGTGTATATGACTTGTTTGTGCTTCCCATACCCAGACGCCAGCCATTGTCAGGGTATCAGAAGCTTATAAGTTCTTTCATACCCAGAAACTGGCGATCAATTGGGTATTTGAGACCGATTTGCGCTTCCTATACCCTCGGTTCTGCGCACGATTGGGTATTTGGGGCTTGTTTGCGCTTCCCATACCCTCGGTTCTGCGTATGATTGGGTATTTTGGGGTTGTTTGTGCTTCCCATACCCAGACGCCAGCCATTGCCAGGGTATCAGCAGCTTATAAGTTCTTTCATACCCAGAAACTGGCGATCAATTGGGTATTTGAGACCTATTTACGCTTCCTATACCCTCGGTTCTGCGCACGATTGGGTATTTGGGGCTTGTTTGCGCTTCCCATACCCAGACGCCAGCCATTGCCAGGGTATCAGCAGCTTATAAGTTCTCCCATACCCAGAAACTGGCGATCAATTGGGTATTTGAGACCTATTTACGCTTCCCATACCCCCAGG
>Ga0129311_1000280_pt1 | contig 47137 bp, 40 predicted proteins | sample Go1ome_FD_94435 | JGI IMG/M metagenome (GOLD analysis project Ga0129311, IMG submission 94435) | Western lowland gorrila individual fecal microbial communities from Wisconsin, USA - Go1022B metagenome | ecosystem: Host-associated > Mammals > Digestive system > Large intestine > Fecal | place...
CCGCATGGAGCTGATCGTGCGGTCACTGGCAGAGCAAAACGGCGTGACCGAGCAACTGAAAGCTGAAAACCAAATGGAATGGGTGCGGCAGATGAACGCTTGCAAGGCACAGGCAGAGGAGATTGTGAAAGCGGAATTGATTTATGATTGAGCGAGAAAGTCCGGGCAGAAAACTGTTCGGACTTTTCTCATATAGTCCAAAGTTGCGGTAGAACTGTTCACAAGTTTTATGGTATAATTTGAATACGAAAAGTGAGCAACAAATCGGAATTTGGAGGTGTGAGATGGAAAGACCTATTACAACACTATTTATGCTGATGTCTGTTGACGGAAAAATCAGCACAGGTGCAACAGATGAATTAGATGTAGACAAAGATTTTCCTAAAATTACAGGGGTAAGCGAAGGCTTACATCAATATTACGAAATTGAACAAACGACGGATTTATGGTCATTAAACACAGGACGAGTGCAAGAAAAAATGGGTGTCAATACGAAGCCGCTACCAGATAAAACCCCAGTCTCTTTTGTGTTGATTGACAATAAGCATTTGAGTGAACATGGAGTGCGTTATTTTTGTGCTTTATCAAAGGAATTCGTGCTGATTACAACGAATGCTGTTCACCCAGCCTTTAGTGTTCAGGAAAGCAATTTGCATATCATTTGCCAAAAACAATTATCATTATCAGATGCACTTGCAAAACTCAAAGCAGAGTTCGGATGCGAGAGAATTACCATACAAAGTGGTGGTACATTGAATAGTCTGTTCCTTCGAGAAAAATTGTTCGATTATGTTGATGTTGTTGTTGCACCTGTTTTAATAGGCGGCAAAGATACATCAACACTGATTGATGGACAATCGTTGATGTCTGAAAGCGAGTTGTCCCAGTTGAGGGCACTGAAAATAGAGGAATGTGTGGTTTTAGAGAACTCGTATTTGCGATTACGGTACAAAGTAATGAACTGACAAATTCCAATTCCGAGGATGTGAAACTTTCAGTTTGGCGAACTGATAAAATCCCTTTAGGAACTAAAGGGCACACTTCTATACTCTCTGTCGAGAGTAGTGCGTCCTGCGGAGCTTCATTCCCGGTCAGCAGAAGAAAACTGCTCGACCGAGCATGTTTCGTCACTTCGTTCCGTCAAGGTGGCTACACCCCCTTGCGACGCTTGTGCGTCTATCCCTTGTGGACTTGCCGTCCGCAAACGGTTTTGACAAACCGTTTGCCGCCAGCAAGTTTGAAGATTAGACATAAACAAATCCTCCGCATGGTCTAAGCCATACAGAGGATTAACTGTTTTACGGACACCCGTCTATCGGGCGGTGTTTTTCTTTTTCGTGTTGGAAGGGTCTCGAACCCATTTAAATGCCTCATGCTTGGCATGGGGCAGCCACTAGCTGACAAAACTGGTGGCATCCATACGATTTGCCCCCGGGGGCAAATCGGCCATCGAGTCCCCTCTCTCGCACCAAAAATTGTACTCGTCTTGAATGAGACGGGTACAATTTTTATGCAAATGGCAACCTTTTTTGCTTTTTTGCTTCACTGTCTAATGCGGAACATTTGGGAATTTACCAAATGTGGACGCAAAAAAGCAGCAAATCTTTTTCGGATTTACTGCTTTGTGTGCCGCTGCGGGGCGGCAGAATATTTCGTTTTTATTAACCTTTGATGGAATTATTCATCTAAATAAATGCATATAGGAGGGTATAAGCGAAAACGCCAGAATTGCTGCTTATTTCTGAGTAGATGATAAAGAAAAACGGGCATAACCATTTTCATATTCCACATAGATTGTATCAGATTTTTTATCATCGGCATAAATCTTTTGCCCCACATTTATACGACTTCCAACAAAATTTTCAGATGGTGGTGTTTCATTATCAACTTTTTCGACTGCACCAGCATATATATAGTTATTTGGTAATTCCTCATCAAACCCTGTTGCCCAATAATAAAAAACAGTATCGTTATACATAATCTGAGGCTGTTCAATTTCGTTAGAAGAATATCCTGTAGGTGTTGTATTATTAGGTTCTTTTTGACAAGCAGGCAATAAACATATCAATAAAAGTATGACGGTTGTAAACGCAAATTTTTTCAAAACGAACACCTCTCTATTTTACATATTTTTCAATAACTAATTTTAAATTATCACAAAATCAGATCATGTGCAATATGTTTAAATTAAAGTTAACAAATTATTAAAAATAGTCATTTCCGACAGATATGAGCGTTTCTGTCAAAACAATAGTTATACCTCTTTCATCTGCCATTGACTGACTTGGTTAGGATTATAATTGCTGTACAAAAAGGCGACTGCCGGAAAGCAATCGCCTTTTGAGAGAAAAAATGAAACAAGAAAAACACGAAATCCGCTGCTCTGAAATTGAGAAACATCTAGGGAAATGCCACTTCTTTGAAAAGTCCTATGAGAACACTCGCTTTTTTCTACTCATTTTGAGCCGGTTCATAGGTAATATACACACCTTCGCGGGTATTGACTGTTACTTCCGGGGTAGGCAGCGCTTCTGTGTTGGGGATAAACAATGCTCCTACACAGTTGTAGCAGATGGTCAGTTTCTGAACCCATTCTCCGTCGGTTTTCTCCGCTGATAGACATGGATCCTATTGAACCACAGCATACATTAAGCTACTGAAATTTGGGATTGCACTTGTGATGCCTTTTTCAATGATTTTCAGTCCGTTTCTCAGCAATTCATTCTCAAAAGTGCCGGACGATACCATCCTGCAAGATGTTCCCGCAACCATCATTTTTCCAGATTCATGTTCTCTTTCCTGAATCTCAAAAGCGCTGCTAATATCGCTTTGCATTTCATACTTCCCATCACCCATTGAACAAATAAGTGCAATGCCATCTGATTTCAAATGACGACGAATGAATTGATAAAACCCATTTCTGTCTTCATCCAAAACCAGCATGTGAACAACCGCAACCGAATAAATGAAATCAAACTTTTCATTCAAATCACTGGATAAACAATCCAAAACCATGAAATTGGATTCAAAATCCGGCATTTTTTCCTTGCAGTATTTTATCGCTTCAAGCGATATGTCGGTTGCCAGAAGATGAAAGCCATTTTCTAAAACAATTTCAGCGTCTCTGCCTTCACCACACCCAATTTCCAGTAACGACTGCTCCGTATGAAGGTTATATCTCTTAATAATATCCATAACGATCGGCGTATTTTTCATCTGTGCCCAACTGACACCTTTCTCATGAGCGGTTTTATATCGCTCTTCATAGGCTTCATAGTATTTTCTGCTCTCTTTGTGCATAGATGCCTCCACATTAAAACCTGTATGCCATCCAAGGAAAAGCTGCTGCTTTGTCGAATAGCGCTTTTATCCCTTGGTGAAGATCAAAGCTGTCGTAGATTCATTTTCGGGATTTCCCTGTCAGGGGCAGCATATTTGGTAATTGGGGCTGTTTTCCTTTGAAAAATCGGAACAGTCAGCAGTTGTGCGGGTCGGTGGTTTGGAGTTTGATCACGATCCACAACAGGATGCTTTGGGATTTCAGCGCAGCCTGCCAGAAGGTATCCTGTCCCATGGGCGCAGATACAGCGCACAGTTCAGCAGACATTCCTTCTCCGGTCTTGCCGGATTGCAGCTGCTGATAGGGGGTTTCGGTCATCTGCTGTCACCTCTTTTCATTATGGTGCAAAAAACGTCACAGCTACGGAAAAACGCTCAGTCTCAGGCGTTTCGCAGGGCCTGGATCTCCGCCAGACTGGGCATCACCCGCAGTGCGCCCTTTCTGGTGGTGACCAGAGCTGCCGCCGCATTGGCAAAGGTGAGCATTTCCTCCAGCTCCTGCCGGGTGTACTCCAGCAGGCCCCAGGCAAGGACATGGTGCAGGATGCCGCCGAAGAAGGTGTCTCCGGCTCCGGTGGTCTCAATGGCAGAAACAGAAAAGCCCTTGACCTCCGCCATGGCATCGCCGCTGTAGCCCCGGCTGCCATCCTTGCCCATGGACAGCAGAAGCAGACGGATATTGGGGAATCTTTGCCGGATCCAACGAACACCGGCATCAAAATTCTCCTGCTGGGTCAGCCACTGGATCTCATTGTCGGAGATCTTCAAAATGTCGCAGTGGGCCATGCCGTACAGCACCTGCTCCTTCGCTTCATCCAATGTCCGCCACAGGGGAGGACGCAGGTTGGGATCAAAGGAGCGCAGAACGCCATGGGCTTCCGCCTCGGCAATGGCAGCATAGGTAGCGCTGCGCACCGGCTCATCGGTCATGGACAATGTGCCAAAGTGGAAGATCCTAGCCTGGCGGATCAGCTCCCGGTTGATTTCCTGGGTGTGCAGACACATATCTGCGCCGGGATTGCGGTAGAAGCTGAAATCCCGGTCACCCCCTGCTAGGGTATGCACCACCGCCAGGGTGGTATGCACCTGATCGTCCCGGAGAAGTCCGGCGGTGGAGATGCCGGTTTCCGTCAGGGCCTTTTCCAGCTGATCCCCAAAGCCGTCCCTGCCCACCTTGCCGATGAAAGCGGTGGAATGTCCCAGCTTGGTCAGCAGGGCAAGCACGTTGCAGGGAGCACCGCCGGGATTTGCCTCCAGCAGAGGATTGCCCTGGCCGCTGTATCCGTTCTGGGTCAGATCGATCAGCAGCTCTCCCAAAGCGACCACATCATATTTTTCCATAATTTTCACCTCATTACAGCTGTTTCAGCCAGAAAAACCCATAGGCAGGAAGGGGAATGCTTTTCATATCCACTTCCCTGCCGGTCAGAAGATCCCGGTATCTGCCGCCGGGCAGCCCCTTGGGGGTCTTGGGTTCTCCGGCAAAGTTGAATAATCCCACCAGTCGGGTATCACCATAACTTCTGGCGATTCCCAGAATGGCCCGATCTCCGGTGTCCAGGGTCACCGCATCGGCATCGCAGGAAAAAGCCTCCTGCCCTGCGCGGATATCCTCCAGCTGTTTCAGCCGGGTGAAGATCCGATTTTCACAGGTGCCTGGCTGATCTGCTTTTGCAGCGGCCTTCCAGTCCATTTTGCCCCGGTGCAGGTACCGGGAATCGGCAGCCTTGTTGGGATTCAGGTGGTAGCTGTCGTCGTTGAGCTGTCCGATCTCATCGCCGGAGTACAGCACCGGAATGCCGGACTGCATGAACATATAGGCGTGGAGCATCACGTCGGCATCCACAGCCTTCCGGATCTCCTCTTCCCGTCCGGAGGCCAGCGCCGCCTGCAAGCCGCACAGGGAGGCGGTGGTTCCGCACAGCCGGGCATCCCCGGTGACAAGATCCTCGTTGTACAGCTCTCCCCTGCTGTTGCTGAGATTATTAAGGCCCCGGAAATAGTCGTTCAGATAGGCCTTGTGGGGACGCTCTGCCATGCCGAACCGGCCCAGGGAACCATAGTCCAGCCCCCATCCGATGTCATCGTGGCACCGCAGATAGTTGAGGAACACATACTGATGGGGCAGGCAGAACACCTTGTCCAGCTGCTCCCGCAGCAGGGTAGTGTCTTTGGTGGCAACGGTATGCCAGGTGGTGGCCATGGTGGTCACATTGTAGAGCATGTGGCACTCCGGCTTTTCCTCTGTGCCAAAGTAGGGAACCACCTTGCTGGGCTCCATCACCACTTCCCCCAGCAGCAGAACACTGGGGCAGACGATCTGACCGATCATCCGCATCATCCGCACGATGGTGTGAACCTGCTTTAAGTTCCGGCAGCTGGTGCCCAGCTCCTTCCAGATATAGGGTACCGCATCAATCCGGAGAATGTCAATACCCCGGTTGGCCAGATACAAAAAGTTTGCCATCATCTCATTGAACACCCGGGGGTTGCGGTAATTCAGATCCCACTGGTAGGGGTAGAAGGTGGTCATTACATAGTGGCCGCACTGGGGAAGCCAGGTGAAGTTCCCCGGGGCGGTGGTGGGAAAGACCTGGGGCACGGTTTTTTCATACTTGTCGGGGATTTCCCGGTTGTCAAAGAAGAAATACCGGCTCATGTATTCCCCTTCGCCCTGCCTTGCCCGCTGGGCCCACTGGTGATCCTCGCTGGTGTGGTTCATCACGAAATCCATGCACACCTGGATTCCCTTTTCGTGGCAGGCCTGGGTCAGGTTTTCCAGATCTGCCATGGTTCCCAGCTCCGGCTGCACCTTGCGGAAGTCCTTCACCGCATAGCCGCCGTCACTGCGTTCCGGCACGGTGTCCAGAAAGGGCATCAGATGCAGATAGTTGATATTGCTCTTTTCCAGATAGGGCAGCTTTTCCTGAACACCCCGGATGGTGCCGCCGAAATTGTCGATGTAGAGCATCATGCCCACCAGGTCATTGCGGCGGTACCAGTTGGGATCGGCTTCCCGCTTTCGGTCAATGGCTTTCAGGGTCTGGGATCGTTCTGCATAAAATTTTTCCAGGTATTCCATGAGTTCAAAGAACATGGAGCCGTTGTTGTAAAGCTCCATATACAGCCACCGCAGCTCATCATGGTGGGCTTGCAGCCGCCGCTGGAATTCTTGGTTTTCTGTCTTGTTCATGGATTTTCCTCCTGTGATTTCAGGTAGATCCGCGCCTCATAGGGGCGCAGTCTGCCCAAAAGGGGCTGATCCGGGTAGTTGCAGAGAATGGGGGGTTCCCCAATGACCAGGGGATCTTCTATGTCTGCGCCCCGGAAATTACATACCACCAGCAGCTGGGCCGTGGCAGTGGTACGGGTATAGGCGAAAATGTCTTCGTTGTCGGCAAGCACCAGCCGGAAAGTTCCCTCCCGGAACACGGGATGCCCCTTTCTCAGCCGGATCAGCCTATGATAGTACGAAAACACGGAATCGGGATCGGAAAGCTGGTTGTCTGCGTTGATGGTTTGGTAGTTGGGGTTGACCTTCAGCCAGGGCGTTCCTGTGGTAAAGCCTGCGTTTTCTGCGCCGCTCCACTGCATGGGGGTGCGGGCATTGTCCCGGCTTCTGGCGTGGATGGATCGCAGGATTTTTTCCTCCGGCCAGCCCAACGCCTTGTATTTGCGGTACATTCCCAACGTTTCAATGTCCCGATATTCTTCCAGAGGGTAGCGGGCATTGGTCATGCCCAGCTCCTGCCCCTGATAGATGTAGGGCGTTCCCTGCAAGCCGAACAACAAGCTTGCCAGCATTTTCGCCGATGGTTCCCGGTATTCCCCGTCATCTCCCCAGCGGGAGACAATCCGGGGCAGATCGTGATTTTCCAGGAACAGACTGTTCCAGCCGGTTCCCGCCAGCTCCTGCTGCCAGCGGCAGATGACCTGCTTCAGCTGCCCCAGGGGCAGGGGTGCCAGATTCCATTTTTCCCCGCCGGGCTGCTGATCCAGAACCAGGTGCTCAAACTGGAACACCATAGAAAGCTCGCTGCCATCCGGGGCACTGTATTGTCTGGCAATGGCCGGAGTGGCACTCCAGGCCTCCCCCACCGTCACCAGATCCGGGGCTGTAAATGCCTCCCGGCGCATTTCCCGGATGTATTCGTGGAGCTTCGGGCCGTTTTCCAGGATCTTTTGATCCGGGATCTTGCCAAACAGATCCACCACGTCCAGCCGGAAGCCTCCGATGCCCCGGTCTGCCCACCAGCGGATCATGGCATACAGGCTTTGGCGCATTTGGGGATTTTCCCAGTTGAGATCCGGCTGTTTTTTGGAGAATCGGTGGAAGTAGAACTGTTCCACCTCCGGCACCCATTCCCAGGCAGAGCCGCCAAAGGCCGATTCCAGGTCATTGGGCGGGTCACCCGGCTGACCATCCCGCCAGATGTAAAAATCATGCCATGGATTCTGACGGCTCTTTTTGGCTTCCCGGAACCAGGGGTGTTCATCGGAGGAGTGGCTCAGCACCAGATCCATGATGATGCGGATCTTCCGCTTCTTTGCCTGGGCGATCAGTTCATCCATGTCGGACAGGGTGCCGAACATGGGGTCAATGTCCTGATAATCGGAAATGTCGTAGCCGTTATCATCCTGCGGGGAGCGGAACACCGGGGAAAGCCAAATGGCATCCACCCCCAGCTGCTGCAAATAGTCCAATTTGGAAATGATACCGGGAATATCCCCAAGGCCGTCACCATTGCTGTCGCAAAAGCTCCGGGGATAGACCTGATAGATTATCGCATTCTTCCACCACTGGTTCATTTTGCCGCCCTCCAGTTATCCGGTATCTGCAAATCGTATTTTTCCACAGACAGCTCCACCGGTGCATCTGCCCGGAAGGTGATGCCGTCGGCATTCTCCGGGGGATAGAGCACCATAGAAGCCGCCTGTTGACCATCCTCCACAAACAGCTCGGCGCTGTAGCGATCCAGCAGCAGCCGTAGCCGGAGCTTGCCTTCCCGGAAGGTCACCGGGAACTGGCGGATGTGGTTGACATCGTGGGGGAAGCCGCTGAGACTGCGATCCATGTAGATCGTTCCCTTTTTAGGCAGCAAGGTGATGGCTGTATGGAAACCGTCACCCTTGTTGATCTCCATGGTAAAGCTTTCGTAGCCTGCCGGGCCGGGGGCAATCTCCAAAGTCAGATCCATAACTCTGCCGCAGATCCCGGGCAGGGCCGTTTCTTTTACAATGGTCACCTTTTGGTAGGTGACCGGGTTGGTGCGGTAAGCTTCCAATTCCCGGACAGGCCACTGACAAATCCGATCCTCCCGGATGGTCAGCTCTCTGGGAACGGTCATCATGCCCATGAAATCCATACCGGGGAGCTTCTGCTTTGCTCCCTCCCATGCCTGCATCCAGCCGATCATAATCCGGCGGCCGTCCTGGGCCAGCAGGGTCTGGGGGGCATAGAAGTCAATGCCGTTTTCAATGGCGTGGGCAGTTTCCTCGTGGAAATGCTTGTTGGCATCCAGATAGCCGATGTGATACATTTTGCAGTTGCCGTTGTGATATTCCAGGGTCTTTGCCTGCATTTCCATAATGCTGTGCAGCAGAACGGCTCTGCCGTCCAGGTAGAAAAAGTCGGGACATTCCCACATATTTCCGTAGCGGTGGCCGCAGGAATACAGAGTGCTTGCCAGCTGCCAGTGCAGGCCGTCCCGGCTTTCGTGGAGCAGGACATCGGCACTGCCATCCCGGCCCCGGTTCACCGTGACACTGTAGATCATTCCGTCCTCTATCCAGATTTTGGGATCCCGGAAGTCCCGGGTATTGTTTCCTTGGGGGATCAGCTGGGCGGTAATCACCGGGTTGTGTTCGTATTTTTCGTAGTTCACACCGTCTCCCAGAGCAACGCACTGGGTCTGGAATTCTCCCTCCGGGGTGATTTCCACACCGGTGTAAAGCAGCAGATGCCGTCCATCGGGCAGCTCCACCCCGCCGCCGGAGAAGCAGCCGTTGCGGTCATACCGGGCATCCGGGGCCAGGGCCGCAGGCAGGTACTCCCAGCGGATAAAGTCCTTGGTTTTGGCGTGACCCCAGTGCATGGGGCCCCACTGGGTATCATAGGGATAGTATTGAAAAAACAGATGGTACTCCCCCTTGTAGGGAGCAAAGCCGTTGGGATCGTTCATCCAGCCCACACCGGCGGTCAGGTGGAACGCCGGCAGCTGGGGCATCACCTCAGGGCGGCGCCGGGCCTCATAGTCCCGGGCTTTCTGCAATAATTCGGTCATAGGTCATTCCCTCCTGTTGCCTTATACTTTTTGAAAAAGGATCTGCACCGCAGGATAGTCGCCAAAGAGAATGGGAAGGGTATAGCCGCCACGCATCAGTGCCGTTCCGGTGAAGCTGCGGCTGCACCACGAAGAAGGCACTGCCTTGCTTTCGTGATAATCTGCCCAGGCGATTTCGTACCGGGCATCGGGATCCAGCCCCTTGAGCCGGATGTGGTTGGGCTTGGGATTGGAAGCAGGATCCACCAGGACGAAGCTCAGAAGGGCTTGCTGCCGGTCGTGGGAGACGATCTGCCAGGCAGAGCCATCGGTCAGGCGATAGTAGTCACCATTGCCAATCAGATCCTGCAAGGTATGGAACCGCTGGATCTGCTCCCGGACGGCTGCTTTTTCCGCCGGGGTCAGCGCTGCCGGGTCTAATTCATAGCCAAAGGTTCCCGCCATGGCCACAGTGGCACGGGTACCCATGAGGGTGCTTCTGCCGGTCTGGTGGTTGGGGGAAGCGGAAACGTGGGAGCCCATACAGGCCACGGGATAGCCGAAGGAGGTTCCATACTGAATGCGCAGCCGGGCAATGGGGTCGGTGTTGTCACTGCACCAGATCTGGGGGGTGTAGGCCAGGGCAGCAGCATCGAACCGTCCGCCGCCCCCTGCGCAACCCTCAAACAGCACATCCGGGAATTCCCTGGTCAGCCGTTCCATCAGGTCATAGTAGCCCAGCACGAAGCGGTGGCTCACCTCCCCCTGATGGGCCGGAGGAAGGGCGCAGCTGAATACATCCGCCAAATTACGATTCATGTCCCATTTGATATAGTCAATGGGGTTGTCCCGCAGGAGAGCGGACAGGGTTTCATACAGCCAGTTCACCACGTCCTTCCGGCTCATATTCAGAACCAGCTGACTGCGGCTCATGGTGGGCTTCCGCCCCGGCACGGTCAAGGCCCAGTCAGGATGGGTGCGGTAAAGCTGGGAATCCTCGTTGACCATCTCCGGCTCCACCCACAGTCCCACCTTCAGTCCCAGACTGCGGATCTTTTCCAGGGTGGGCTTCAGACCCTGGGGCAGCTTCCGCCGGTTGGGGAACCAGTCTCCCAGACTGCGGAAATCGTCATCCCGCTGACCGAACCAGCCGTCATCAATGACAAACAGCTCCACCCCCAGTTCCTTTGCCCCCTGGGCAATGGATAGGAGCTTTTCCTCGGAGATATCCATGTAGGCCGCCTCCCAGCTGTTGAGCAGCACCGGGCGGTGCTCCAGGGCAAAGGGGCTGCGGCATATATTGTGCCGGATAAAGTGGTGATAGGTTTGGGAGAGGTGGGTCAGGCCCCGGTGGGTGTAGGTCATCAGCACCTCCGGGGTATCAAAGACCTGACCGGGCTCCAGCATCCAGCAGAAACCGGCATCATGGATGCCCATTACCGCCCGGACAGATCCCGCCTGATCCAGTTCAATGTCCGTTTTATGGTTGCCTGAGTAGACCAGCATCATGCCGTAGCACTCGCCATAGTCCTCGGTGGTTTCCGGCTGGCAGAGAATGACGAAGGGGTTGTGCTGGTGACTGGTGGCACCTCGGGTGGAGGAAACGGTCTGGATGCCCTGGATCAAATCCCGGCGTTCCGGCATCCGCTCCATGGTGTGCCGTCCGTGGAAGTGGATCAGCTGCCAGCTGCCGAAGGGAATATCCAGGCAGGCAGAGGCGGCCTGTTCCAGCATCACCACGCTGTCTCCGGCATTGATGACCCGGACAGCCCGGGTGATCACATTTTCCCCTTCAAAAACGCCGTACAGCAACTCCACCAGTACCCCTGTGGCAGCATCCTTCAGGGTGATGCTCAGGCAGCAGGCACTGCCGGTTTTGTCAAAGGCAGAGGGCATTCCGGGGATCCGGTATTTTTCCTCCCGGATGGTATGGCTGACATACCGCAGATCGGTGCCGCAGATCCCGGCATCGGTTTTTAGGCGCAGGGAGCTGACCCGGTAATCACCGGTGTGGGCACTGCTGTACTCCTGGGCCTTGGTATCCAGGGACCAGCCCCGGCCCTGCTGCCAGTCGTAGGGATTGGGAGAAAAGCCGCAGTCTCGATCCAACTGCAAATAGTCAAAGCAGCAGTCGGTTTTTGGGCCGTAGTACAGGTGCAGCAGATGCCCCACCGGGCCAATCTGCATCTGGTACATGGTGTCTTGGGTGGTCAGGGTAAAGCTCTTGTTTTCAGGATCGCAGCAAATCGGCATAGCGGTACCTCCGGAATGTAATTTGTATGTAGATACACAGTCGTTATGGTTGACTGTGGGAATGGTCTAATTGAGAAAAGACGCTCTGCAACAGAAGCAGCGTCACATAGCAAGGAAGGGAAAGTCCGAACAAAAATAGGATCGGTGCGCCATAGCGCAGAAACTGTGCTGACAGCAGCCACAGTGCCGCTGCAAACACTGCCATGGCCAGGGTTCTGGGGAAATACCCCACCGCCAGCAGGCAGGCATTTTTCAGGGTTTCCAAAAGGGTGTTTTCATACCGAGCAAGCAACGCAAAGGCGTACTGCCCCAGCATCAGCGTCAGAAGGGCCAAAGCGGCAAAGACAGGGCGCAAAACCGGCACCCACCGGGTCGCTGCCCAGAAATCCGCCAGCAGCACCAGCATCACCAGGGTAAACAGCATCCCCATCCCCACACCCTTGGAGAAATTCTCCCGGAAGGATCGGAAATAGTCCCCTGTCACAGAGCGTTCCTCCCCCCGGAGAATGCGGTTGGCGGTGGCGTTCAGCGCCGTCAGGGCTGCCCCTGCCGTCAGGACAGGCAGACTGCACACAATAGTCAGAAGATTCAGAACCATGAGATCCGCCAGGATCCCCAGAGCCTGCATCAAAGGATTGTCCATATCAAAAAGCCGTTTCATACACGTCTGTCCTTTCAGAATGGCGAACTGCCCCATCCCCGATGGGACGGGGCAACCCGTTGCGGAAAAAGTATATAGGAGGAGGAAGGAAAACTATCCTTTCACAGCACCGGAGGTCACGCCCTCCACAATGTAGCGCTGCAAGAATACATAGAGGATGAGGATGGGCAGCATCGCCAGCAGCAGGGCTGCCATCACAAGGCCGATATCCGTGGAATAGGTACCGTAGAAAGCCTGGGTGGCGATGGGAATGGTGTACAGATCCTTCTTGGTCAGCACCAGACTGGGCAGAAGGTAGTCATTCCAGTAGGCCATGGCGTTGATAATGGCCACGGTGGCAATGGTGGGCTTCAGCAGGGGGAATACCACCTTCCAGTAGGTCTGCCAGCGGGAGCAGCCGTCAATGGTGGCCGCCTCCTCCAGCTCCATGGGGATATTGGTCTTAATGGCACCGTGGAACATGAACATGGCCATGGACACGGAGAAACCAACGTGGAGCAGGATCAGAGTCAGCCGGTGGTTGAGAACACCCAGGGTGCCGCCGTAGACGGATACCAGGGGAACCATCAGCACCTGGAACGGGATGACCATGGAGGCGATCATCAGAGAGAAGGTCAGGGAGCAGATCCGCCAGCGGGGGTTGCGCACCATAACAAAGGCCGTCATGGAGGACACCAGAATGGTCAGCACGGTGGCGCTGGTGGTGATAATGGCGGAGTTCAGAAACACCCGGCTGAAGTTCATCTTCTTCATGGCCTCAGGGAAATTTTTCAGCGTGAAGCCGTGGGCACCGATGAGGGCCAGAGGATCCGAGGTGATATCCGCCTTGGTCTTAAAAACGTTGATGATGACAAGAACAAAGGGGAAGATGAAGCACAGGAACAGGGCCAGCAGGATCACCCACATGATGACCCGGCAGATCCGCTTGTGCCGTGCGGCTTTTTCGTTATCCAGCATTACGCATCCACCTCTCCTTTCTTACCGACCATAACCTGGGTCACGCCCACAATGGCGCAGACCAGGAACAGGATCAGAGCTTCGGCCTGACCTACGCCGTAATTCTTGTAGGTAAAGGCCTGGTTGTAAACATGCATGGCTGCCATGACGGAGGAATTGAAGGGTTCGCCCTTGGTCAGAGACAGGTTCACATCATACACCACGAAGCACCGGGTGATGCTCAGGAACAGGCACTGAACGAAGGAGGAACGCATCAGAGGAACTGTCACATTGCGCATGGTCTGTGCCGAATTGCAGCCGTCGATCATGGCGGCCTCCTGCACATCCTTGGACACGCTCATAAAGCCTGCCACATAGATAAGCATCATGTAGCCTGCGTACTGCCACACCGATACCAGGATCAGGCAGAACATAGCCCCCTTGGGGGTGGCCAGCAGGCTGGGTACGGTGCCGCCGGCAATGGCGCTGCCCAGTGCCACAAAGGCACGGTTGAATACGAATTTCCACACATAGCCCAGGACAATGCCGCCGATCAGGTTGGGGACAAAAAAACCGGCCCGGAAGAAATTCTGTCCCTTCACGCCGCTGGTCACAAGATAGGCCAGGGCGAAGGCAATGATGTTGATGAGGATCACGGAGAAGCAGGAGTAGATCGCAGTGCGGCCCATGGCCTGCCAGTAGGCGGTGTCCTGAAACGCCGCTGCGAAATTGGCAAGGCCCACAAAGGGCTTGACCTTGCTGATGCCGTCCCAGCTGGTCAGTGTCAGATACATGCCGTACAGGAAGGGAACGATCACAGCGCCGAAGAACAGCAGCGTTCCCGGACCGGCAAACATCAGGTATTGTTTGATTTTATACGAAGTGGTTTTATCCTTCATAATACATCGTTTCCATTCTGCCGCCTGTTTTGGTATGCCAGCCTCCGGCGGCGCAGGGCTGGTTTTATTGGGGCCGGAGCAGCCGAAGCTGCCCCAGACACCCTACTTAGAGAGGAACCTGTGATCTTAGTGTGCGCCCACCTGAGCCGTTGCCCAGTAGCTCGTCAGCTCCTGTGCAAAGCCTGCACGGTCGATCTGACCGGCCAGATACTTCTGGAAGGCCGCGCCGCAGACGGCGAAGTGGTCATCGGGCAGGTAGTTGTAGTTGTCCACCAGCATACCGGCATCGGTGTACTTTTTGACGGAAGCACCCAGGGGGTTGCTCACCGGCAGTTCAATGTTGGAGTAGGCAGGAACCAGTGCGCAGTCGTTGACGACGAGAGACTGTCCGGCCTCGTCGTAAACCAGCCAGTTCAGGAAATCCTTGGCGGCCTGACGCTGGGCATCGGAGGTGTTGTCGGAGGAGTCGATGAAGAAGTACTTGGAGCCGCCGCCCACCAGCTTTTCGTTGGTGCCGTCGCCGGAGTCGTTGGGAACAGGCATCATGCCCATGTTCTCGGTGTAATCAAAGGCGTTGATCATGGTCCAGTCCCAGTTGCCGCCGAACATCATGGCGATCTCGCCCTCAGCCAGCTTCTGCTCGGAAACCTCACGCTCGGCAGAGATGGCGGCATCCTTGGCGTAGTTGTAGGCCTTCAGCACATCGAAGGTGTCCATCATTTCATTGAACTTGGGATCGGCAGTCAGGTCGACGGAACCATTCTGAATACCGGCAATGTAGGCATCGGGATCATCATGCTGCTCATAGATCTCTGCCAGGAAATGTGCGCCCAGAGACCAGTCTTCCTTCATAATGCCGGTGGGTGCGGCCATACCGCCGGCAACCAGGGCATCCATCAGGTTTTTCAAGTCCTCAGTGGTCTTGATGGTGCTGGGGTCAAAGGGCTTTCCGGTGGCCTTCTCAATGGCATCGGCGTTGTAGATGATGCCCCGGGCTTCCACACACATGGGGAAACCGTAGACCTTGCCGTCAATGGAGATGGCCTGGGTGGTGTCCTTGACCCAGTCCTCGCCGCTCAGATCCACAGCGTGCTCGGCAGCCAGAGAGTAGATGTCTTTGGGGTCTACCATGGACAGGGTGTAGGGCTCATTGGAAGCGTAGCGGGTGGACAGGTGTGCGGAGACCGTGTCGTTGCTGTAGTAGACTTCAATGCCCACGCCCTTTTCCTCGGCGTACTTGGCAGCGGCCTCTTCCAGCTGACTCTGAATCTCCATTTTGGAGTTGAAGATGGTGATGGATACCTTGTCGCTTTTGGCATCGCTGCTGCCGCCGCAGGCGGTCAGAGTCAGAACCAATGCCAGGGTCAAAACCAGTGCAAATAATCTTCTTTTCATGTCTTGTTTCCTTTCTTGTGTGGTTTGTACAATTCCGAATAACGTTTCATGTGCATGATGACAAACAAACGAAATACCAGCTGTTTTATCCTGGGTTTCCGTGTTTTTTATGTCGTGAAACGTTACATCTAACTTATATATATCATGGGATTGGCCCGGTGTCAACCACCAATTTGTCCTCTGGCGGAACTTTGGCAATAGCGCATAATTTGGCCTGTCAAATTACAGCATAATCACGAAAACGCTTGGCACCTGCCTTCTTGTGAAACATTGGGGCTTCCCTTTTTCTACTTTTGTGGTATAATAATCACAAAATAACGTTTCATCAAAGAGGGAATACCATGGCATCAGGAAATGCACCAACTATGAAAGACGTAGCCCGGGAGGCCGGTGTGGCGCTGGGCACCGTATCCAAGGTCATGAATGACCTGCCTGTGGGCGAGCAGTACCGCAAAAAGGTGGAGGCCGCCGCCAAAAAGCTGGGCTACCAGGTCAATAACTACGCCCGGGGACTGAAAACCAACAAAACCTACTGTGTGGCGCTGGTAATGCCCTCCCTGCGGCATCCCTTTTTTGCTGCTCTCACCGACGAGCTCACCAGCTGCCTGCTCCGCAACGGCTACCGCAGCCTGCTGATGACCACCAACTATGATTCCGTGGCAGAAAAGAACTGCTTCCAGCTGGCCCAGCAGAACAAGATCGACGGCATCATCGCCCTGTCCTACAGTCCCGACTTGGAGGTGGACGAGTCCGTGCCCGTTGTGACCATCGACCGGCATTTTTCCGCCGCCATTCCCTGCGTATCCTCAGACAACTACCTGGGAGGCGAACTGGCGGCCCGGAAGCTGATGGAGCTTGGGTGCCGGAATCTCCTGTTTTTCCGCATCGGCCCGGATATTCACGGCGAGGCGGACAAGCGGGGCCCCGGCTTTGAAAGTGCCTGCCGTCAGGCACAGATCCCCTACCAGAGCCTGCTTCTCCGGGACGAAGACACCTCCGCCCCCTTCTATCAATTCCTGGACAATCACATCCGGGAGGGAAAACTGGAATTTGACGGCATCTTCTGCAACTCCGACGGCCTGGCTGTCCGGATCTGCGAATTTTTGCTCAGCCGTGGGATCCGGATCCCGGAAGATGTGCAGGTCATGGGCTATGACGGCATCCTTGATTTTGCCACCGGGCGGTACGTCTGCTCCACCATCGTGCAGCCCGTCGCAGACATGGCCGAAACCGCCGTCCACCTGCTTCTGCACGGAGACAATGCCCCCGCCAACATCTCCCTGCCGGTGCAATACGCCTGGGGCGGCACAACAAAGGCATAGATCCCATCATTATAGAAAGCAAAAATCCGAACTTCTTCCCCGTGTGGGGAATGGGTTCGGATTTTTCATATATGGCGGAAGGACGATATAGGACTCGATGGCCGATTTGCCCCCGGGGCAAATCGTATGGTTGCCACCAGTTTTTGAACTGGTGGCTGCAATATGCCACTGGCATATTGCATTTAAATGGGTTCGAGTCCTATATCGGGCAAAAAGAAAATCACCACCTATGGGTGGTGATTTCTCTTTTTGGTGGACGATATAGGACTCGAACCTATGACCTTCCGCACGTCAAGCGGATGCTCTAGCCAGCTGAGCTAATCGTCCATTGGTGCGCTTAGCACTGGATTAGTATACACTGTAGGTGCGATTTTGTCAAGTACTTTTTTCAAAATTTTATCCGGCGGCGGTATCCAGCTCTTTGGAGGGTGAAAAGCGGATCACCAGGCGGTTGGGCAGGCAGACGATTTGTGCGCCTTGGCTGCACCTGCCCCGGTGCATACAGATGTGATCCGGGCAGCTGGCGGCGGTGACACCGATTTTACCGCCCTTGATGGTGATCTCGTTGCAGCCGCCTTGGGCAGTTTCCACCCGCAGCACCTGATCCTGTCTCAGATCCACCCGTGCTATCTGTTTCCCATCGCTGAAAATTTCCGCATAGTTCCCCTGTTCCCCGGAAAACAGGAAAACACTCAGCCCCAGGCAGAGGGCAAAGATTCCCGCAAGGCACAGGATCCAGTATTTTGTCTTCATCGCCGGATCACCTCGTAGTCGCAGCCGGAAAGGCTGGCGCCCTGTGTTGCGTAGATTTTCCCATCCTCCGTCAGAAAAACCGCCTCGAAATCCAGGCTGTCCCGCCAGAAGGCACTCCCCTGCTCCAGACCCATGACGAACAAGGCGGTGGAAAGGCAGTCGGCTGTCATGCCGTCCCGGCAGATCACCGTGACACTGCGCAGTCCGGAACGGGCGGGATACCCGGTTTTAGGGTCGATAATGTGGTGATACCGCACCCCATCTACTTCAAAAAAACGCTGATAATCCCCGGAGGTGACCACAGAAGCCGTGCCCTCCACCGCCAGGATCCCCACGGGATCCCCGCCCTGGGGATTTTGGATCCCCACCTGCCAAGGGGTTCCGTCCTTCTTCTGTCCGTAGGTCTGCACATTGCCCCCCAGATTCAGGATCGCCCGGTCGATCTGCATTTCCTTTAATAGACCCACGCACTTCTGCCCGGCATAACCCTTTAGAGCGCCGCCCAGATCCCAGGTTTTTTCCTGCAAGGCATCACGAATCTGTTCTGCCGTTGGGATTTTGGGATCTTCGGCAGTAAAATTCCACAGGGCGGTGACACTGCCAAGCTGCGGATCAAAAGCCCCGCCGGTGCGCCGGGACAGATCCAAAGCCTCCTGCAAAACCGCCGGATCTGCCGCCCCCCGTGCAAGGCCCTCCCGGTTATAGCAGCTTTCCAGGTCAGAAATGGTATGGGATATCCGCTGAACCGCCTGGGGCGCATCCGTCCCCCAAACCTGAAACGTCATGACCGTATCCATGGCAAAAATCGTCTGTGTGGCGTTGGGTTCCCCGCAGCCCCACAGCAGCAGCGGGAGGGTGATCAGCAAAAGAAAAAGCCGTTTCATGGCATTACCTCGGAATTGGTGAAATCGCTGTTGGGATGTGGTGTCAGTATATCAAAATTAGGCAGAAAACGCAAGAAATTTTCCCATTTAATCCTTGACATTTTGCCATATCAATGCTAAAATAGACCAGCCGCATCGAAGGGGCTTTCAGATGGTGCCCAAAAACACCACGCCCTCAGAGCGAGACTACACAATATAAAGTAGGTGAATTGAGAATGAAAGCAGTTATCGTGACCGGTGGCAAGCAGTACACCGTGGCTGAGGGCGACGTCCTGTACGTTGAGAAGCTGGGTGCTGAGGCTGAGGCTACCGTGAAGTTCGAGCAGGTTCTGGCCATCCTGGACGGCGAGAACACCAAGATCGGCGCTCCCGTGGTTGACGGCGCAGCTGTCGAGGCTAAGGTCGTCAAGAACGGCAAGGCTAAGAAGATCGACGTCTTCAAGTACAAGGCAAAGAAGAACGAGAAGAAGAAAATCGGTCATCGCCAGCCTTACACCAAGGTGGAGATCACCAAGATCGCACTGTAATTTCCTATGACAAAATGCGAATTTTTTACCGAGGACGACAGAATTACAGGATTCTCCGTCTCCGGTCACAGCGGTTATGCCGAAAGTGGTGCTGATATTGTCTGTGCTGCTATTTCCGCTGTTGTTTCCATGGCCGAGGCAACCATCAATGATGTGCTGGGCGCAAAGGCCAAGGTTCGGGTCAAGGACGAGCAGGCTCGTATCACCCTGACCCTCCCCGTATCCTGCGATGAGGAAGATGCTGTACAGGCGGTTCTCGCCGGTATGATGCTCACTCTGTGCAATATGCGGGACGACTATCCTGATTATATCGAAGTTTTGGAGGTGTAACACCATGCTGAAGATTGGTATTCAGTTCTTCGCTCACCATAAGGGCGGCGGTTCCACCAAGAACGGCCGTGACTCTGAGTCCAAGCGCCTGGGTGTCAAGCGTGCAGACGGTCAGTTCGTTCTGGCCGGCAACATTCTGGTTCGCCAGAGAGGCACCCACATCCATCCCGGTATCAACGTTGGTATCGGCAAGGATGATACCCTGTTTGCCCTGGTTGACGGTACCGTCAAGTTTGAGCGCAAGGGTAAGGATCGCCGTCAGTGCTCCGTTTACGCTGAGCAGTAATTGCGTATAAACCCTGAAGGACTGCTGCACTTCTATTGCGGCAGTCCTTTTTTCATAGTATACCCCCCTGTGTACTGTGATAAAGGAATTCTAAGGAAGCCCTAGTAGAGCGTATCCTTTAAAACTTCATTTACGCAACGAAATTTTTGCGGCGGTAATTCGGTGGCACGGACTGCGTAGGGGCGGATAGTATCCGCCCGGTTGTTTCCCCTGCAGGGAAACAACGTCGGCGCAATGCGCCGACAATGGCAGTAACAAATATTTTGCGGTGTAATTTTGTTGTATTATGTCGAAACACGGTATATTTGCAACATTGTTACATTACCGGGCCAATACGGTTCTGCTCAAAAAATTGTTACGTTGGCGGGCGGATGATATCCGCCCCTACATGGCGTATCCTTTAAAATTTCATTTTTATAGAAATGCGGTTCGCCTTTTCTGCGGATAATGACAGTGCTAAGTTAAGACGCATTTATGAAGTTTTAAGAGATTTGTTCTACTAGGGTCTATCTGAAAACCGTCAACACGCCCATGCAGCGGGTCTTTTCTGCCTGCTGTGCGCCATTTTTCTTTGCAATACACAAAGTATTCCCGCAAAAAAATGGCTTCATCAGGCGAAAAGCCCCCTCGCTGTTGGTCATATTTCCGGTTTTTCAGATAGACCCTAATTCGGAATTTCTTTATGACCGTATACACCTAAGGGAATTTCCGAAACCTGCCTGCCCCGTTGGCTGGCAGCCTCTCAGAATTCCCGCCCAGATCAAAAGGAGGATTCCGAAATGTTTGTAGATAAAGTACGGATCACCGTCATCGGCGGCCGAGGCGGCGACGGTGCGGTGGCATTTCACCGGGAAAAATACGTTGCTTCCGGCGGCCCTGACGGCGGTGACGGCGGACACGGCGGCAGCGTGATCCTGCGGGTCAACGACAACCTGTCTACCCTGCTGGATTTCCGCTATAAGCGCAAGTATGCCGCCCAGTGCGGCACCAACGGCGCAGGCCGGAACATGAGCGGCAAGCGGGGCGAACCCCTGATCATCGAGATTCCCAGAGGCACTGTTGTCCGGGATGCCGAGACCAATCAGATCATTGTGGATATGTCCACCGGCGAGGATTTCATCATCGCCAAGGGCGGTCGGGGCGGCTGGGGCAATGCCCACTACGCCACCCCCACCCGGCAGGTTCCCCGGTTTGCCAAGGCCGGTCTGAAGGGACAGGAGCGGGACGTGATCCTGGAGCTGAAGCTGCTGGCGGACGTGGGTCTGGTAGGCTTCCCCAACGTGGGCAAGTCCACCCTGCTCAGTGTCACCTCCAACGCCCGGCCCAAGATCGCCAACTACCACTTCACCACCCTGTTCCCCAACCTGGGCGTGATTTATGTGGAAGAAGGCGTGTCCTTCGTTATGGCAGATATCCCCGGCATCATTGAAGGTGCCGCCGAGGGTGCCGGTCTGGGCCACGACTTCCTGCGGCATATCGACCGCTGCCGTCTGCTGGTGCATGTGGTGGACGTTTCCGGCAGTGAGGGCAGAGATCCTGTAGAGGACTTTGCCGCCATCTGTGAGGAACTGGCCAACTACAGCGTGGATCTGTCCAACCGCCCCATGATCGTGGCCGCCAACAAGACCGATATCATGGATCCTGACTCTGACAATCTGGAGCGGATGCGCGCCGCCGCTGCTGAGGCCGGATGTGAGCTGTATGAGATCTCCGCCGGTACTGCCCAGGGTACCCGGAATCTGGTGCGGGTCATTGCCGAAAAGCTGCGCACCCTTCCCCCGGTGACCATCTACGAGCCGGAGTATGTGGAGGTCATTGAAGAACCCACCGATCCCAGCCAGTTCCAGATTGAGCACTATGGCAACACCTGGCTTGTCACCGGCGCCTGGCTGGAGCGCCTGGTGCAGAACATCAACTTTGATGACTATGAGTCCCGGAACCACTTTGACCACCAGCTGAGAAAGTGCGGACTCTTTGCCCGGCTGGAGGAAATGGGCATCCAGGACGGCGACACTGTGGATCTGTACGATTTCGAGTTTGAATATCAGCGGTAAATCCCCCACCCCGCCGGGATTTCCCCAATAAAGCCATGCAAATGATTTGGCACCCCCACGGGCAGTCTCTTCTGTCCCCGCAAGAAAAATTTAATATGTAAAAGTCAATAAAACATTTGCCATTTTCGACTTTATCAGCTATAATAACAGGGTCAAGATATTTGATCCTGTTATTTTTTCGGGGAGGGAATCCAATGATCCGTAATTTGAACGCCATCACTTTCCGGGATTTTGGCGCCGTGCTGTCGGAGCGGCCCCAAAATAGCAAGTATATCGAAAAAGATGCCGGCACCTTACTGAAGCTGGACAGCGGAAGCGCCGTGGTCTACCGTGCCAAGGCCCCCACCCTGATCAGCTGCGGCACCGCCATGATCGTACTGTCTGTCAGCACCGATGGGGAAACCTTCTGGCACTTCTGCCTGGATAAATATGTTTCCCTCCGGGATGGGATCTACTTTGCCATGACGCCCTTCTCCGGCAGTGCAGAGGTGCGGTTCTACACCACCGAGGAACCGGAACTGATCGGCTCTAACCCTTCAGCCCGGTTCCAGTCCGATCACCAGCCTTCTATGGACCGCAAGCTCCGGGTGGAAGGGATCCACACCTTCTTCTATCAGGAAAAGGAACAGGGCTTCCTGTTCTCCGGTGAGTCCCACCCCATTCTGGAGCTGACCTATGTGGATCAGGGCGTGGTGCACTCTGTGGTGGAAGGTCAGGATATCCTGCTGCGGCAGGGAGATCTGGTGATCTACGGCCCCAATCAGTGGCACATGCAGTATGCCGACATCGGCGTTGCCCCCCGGTTCGTGACCATCACCTTTGATTTAAGTCTGGGAGATCTGTCTCCCCTGCTCAACCGCAAAATCACCGCTCCTCAGGATACCGTAACCCTGTTGCAGCAGATGCTCCAGGAGCAGGAGCGGATGGATGCCTTCTCCGGCAATGTGATCCTGGCCCGTCTGGAGCTGCTGCTGTTGCTGCTGCTGCGAGAGGATCAGCAGCCCAGAGCCGGAAAGCTGCAAACCTCCAACGCCGTGCACAGTGAAAATGAGATCATCCGCCAGGCCCAGCAGTATGTCAGCACCCACATTCGGGAGAAGCTGTCGGTACCTCTGGTGGCCCGCCATGTGGATGTGAGCCCCAGCTATCTGACGGCTCTGTTCCACAAGAATTTGCAGATCTCCCCCGGCGAGTACATCCGCCGCACCAAGCTCCAGGAGAGCAAGCAGATGATCCGGGAAAACAATCTGAACTTCACAGAGATTGCCGCCGAGCTGCAATACTCCACCGTTCATCACTTCTCCCGGCAGTTTAAGGAGAAATTTGGCATCACCCCCACGGAGTATGCCAAATCTGTCCGATAACCCTTTTTAAGACGATCCCATCCGCCAGCCCGCAAACGGCCGGCGGATGGTTTTTTTCTGCCATTTTCTGCAAGTCTGCCCCAAGTGTAAGGCTTGCGAAAGTGGGAAGTCTGTAATATAATAACGGAAAACGACCTTTGGGAGGTAGCGTGATGGAATTTAAGGTATTGGCCATCGGTGATGTGGTGGCAAGCCCGGGCTTAGAAAAGCTCCGCAGGAATCTGCGGCAGCTCAAGCGGCGGCTGGGTGCGGATTTTGTGGTGGTCAACGGAGAAAATGCCGCCGTGGTGGGCATCACCCCCAGCCAGGCTGAGGAAATTCTGGATGCCGGGGCAGACTGCATCACCCTGGGCAATCACACCTGGGCCAAGCGGGAGATCGCCGACTATATGGACGACTGTCCCCAGATCATCCGTCCGGCAAACTATGCCCCCCAGGTGCCCGGCCGGGGCTGGCAGGTGTTTGAAACCAAGGCCGGGGATGTGGCCATGATCGACCTGATCGGTCGGTGCAGCATGGACTACACCCCGGATAACCCCTTCCTCATGGTGGAAAAGATTCTGAAAGAGGCCACCGCCAAGATCATTCTGGTGGAGATCCACGCCGAGGCAACCTCCGAAAAGCTGGCCATGGGGTATATGCTGGATGGCCGTGTCAGTGCCGTTTGGGGAACCCACACCCATGTTCCCACCGCAGATGCCCGTGTTCTGCCCAAGGGCACCGGCTATGTGACGGATCTGGGCATGACCGGCCCCCGGGACTCCATTCTGGGCATCCGCCCGGATCTGAGCATCGCCAAATTCCGGGGAGATCTGCCGGAGCGCTACCGTTGGGCAGAGGGACCCACCAAGCTGGAAGGCGTTCTGTTCACCCTTGACAGCGCCACCGGAAAGTGCCTGAAGGCAGAAAGGATCGACGAATGGGATTGAGAATTCTGCACACCGCCGACTGGCATATAGATGCCCCCTTTGTCTCCTTTTCCGATACGCAGCGCAGCTTCCTGCGCCGTCAGCAGCTGGCACTCCCGGAGAAAATCGCCGAAATCTGCCGCCGGGAGCAGTGCGATCTGGTGCTGCTGGCAGGAGATATTTTTGACGGCATTCCCTCCCGAGAGGCGGTGGACTGTGTCCGCAATGCCCTGGCAGACTGCGCCGTGCCGGTGTTCGTCTCCCCGGGAAACCACGATTTCTGCGGCGTTGGCTGTCCCTGGGTGGAGGAAGGGTGGCCGGACAATGTCACCGTGTTCCGGGGCGGGCTGGAATCTGTCGCCCTCCCCGCCCTTGACTGCCGGATCTATGGTGCCGGATATCAGAGCATGGACTGCCCTGCACTGCTGGAGGGCTTTCAGGCAGCAGGCAGCGAAACCTGGCAAATCGCCCTTCTCCACGGCGATCCGGTGACGGCAGGCTCTCCCTACTGTCCCATTTCCGCCGCCCAGATCCGCGCCTCCGGGCTAAGCTATCTTGCCCTAGGGCACATCCACAGCGCAGATGCCCTGCAATGCGGCCCCACCCTCTGCGCCTGGCCTGGCTGCCCCATGGGCCGTGGCTGGGACGAGACGGGAGAAAAGGGGGTCTGGATCGCTGACCTGGCCCCAACCCAGGAGCTGCGCTTTGTCCCCCTGGACGGTCCCCGGTTTTATGACCTGGAAGCGGATGTCTCTGACGGCGCCGAGGAGGTGCTGGATGCCATGCTCCCGGCTGGCGGGAGCGACGACTTCTTCCGCATCACCCTGACCGGGCAGTGGAATGGGGATGTGCAGGCATTGGATGCCCGCTATGCCCGGCTGCCCAACCGGATCTTCCGGGATCGTACGGAGCCGGAGGCGGATCCCTGGGCAGAAGCCGGATATGATACCCTCCGGGGCACCTATTTTCAACGATTAAAGGAAAGCGGAGATCCTTCTGCCCTGCTGGCTGCCAAGATCTCCCAGAAAATCCTGGCAGGAAGGGAGGTCAAGCTGCCATGAGGATCTATCGGATGACTGCGACCTTTGGCAAGCTGGAGCACGATACCCTGACCCTGGAGCCGGGGCTGAATGTGCTGGAGGCTCCCAATGAGTGGGGAAAAACCACCTGGTGCGCCTTTCTGCTTGCCATGCTCTACGGCCTGGACACCCGGGCCAAATCCACCAAAACCGCCCTGGCGGACAAGCTGCGTTACACTCCCTGGTCCGGCAGTCCCATGGCCGGACGCATCGACCTGAACTGGCAGGGGCGGGATATCACCATTGAACGCAGCACCACAGGCCGCACCCCTCTGGGCGTATTCCGGGCTTACGAAACACAGACCGGTCTTGCCGTTCCGGAGCTGACCGCCGACAACTGCGGCCAGACCCTGTTGGGTGTGGAGCAGAGCGTATACCGCCGGACAGGCTTTCTGCGGCAATCGGATATGCCGGTGACCCAGGACGATGCCCTGCGCCGCCGCCTCAACGCCCTGGTAACCACCGGAGACGAAACCGGAGACGGCGACCGTCTGGAAACTGCCTTAAAGGATTTGAAAAACAAGTGCCGCTACAATAAGCGCACCGGTCTGCTGCCCCAGGCAGAGAGTCAGAAGCAGGTTCTGGAAGAAAAGCTGGTGCAGCTGGATACCATACAGACCCAGTCCCAAAACCTGCGGCAGCGGCTGGCAGAGGAAATCAGCTGGATGCAAGCCCTGGAAAACCACCGCACTTCCCTTCTCTATGCAGCCGCCCAGCAGGATGCCCAGCGGGTAGCCCAGGCCAAAGCCCACCGGGAGCAGAAGGCCCAGGCTCTTTCCCATCTGGAGGCCCTCTGTGCCAGGCAGCCCTGTCAGGCCGATGTGGCCCAGCATCTGCAAGCCATGGAGGACTACAGCCGGGAACAGGCCCAGTACCAGGCGGCTATGGAAAAAGCCGGAAGCCGCCCTGTGCCGCCCCTCTCCCCTGCTGTGTTTGCAAATCAGTCCCCCGCCCAGGCCTTGGAGATAGCAGCCCAGGATGCCAGGCAGTATGAGGCCCTGACAAAACGTTCTCCCCTGCCCCTTCTTCTCATTGCCGCCCTTGGGCTTCTGTGCCTCTTTGCCGCTGTCAAGCAGGCGTATCCCCTGGCGTTGGTTTCCGGGATCCTGGCTGTGCTTCTTGTGGTGCTGCGGATATGCAAAGGATCCAGTAACCGCCGAAAAGCCAAGATCCTGGAAGAAAAATATGGTGCTGCTTCGCCGGAAACCTGGCAGCAGATGGCCCGGGATTTTGAACGGCAGCAAACTGCCTATCAGGCTGCTTTGGATGGATATCATGCCAGCCTGGGAGATCTGGACAGCCGCCGTGTCCAGCTGGTGCAGCAGCGGGAGGCCCTGTTCGGTGACCGGGACCCCCAGCAGGTTTCCCAGCTCTGGCAGGATATGGACAAAAACTGGCAAGCCCGGCAGGCTGCCCTGCAAGAACTGAACCTGGCAGAGCAACACCTGAAGGACCTCAACGCCATGGCAAAGCCCACACCAGCTAAGCCCGCCGGGGAGGATCTGCTGTCCCAGTCCCTTCCGGAGACAGTGAATCTCATCTCCCAATCCCAGGCAGAACAGCAGCGGCTGCAAAACCGCCTGAGCCAGTATGCCGGGCAGATGGATGCCTTGGGCGACCGCCAGACCCTGCAAGCTCAGCTGACCGCCACCCAGCAGCGGATCGCCAAGCTGGAAGATATTTACGCCGCCACCGTGCTGGCTCTGGACACTCTGGATCAGGCAAAACAGACCCTACAGCGCCGATTCGCTCCCCAGATCACCCAGCGGGCCAGAGAACTGCTGGAGCAGATGACCGGCGGACGATACGACCGGCTCACCTTCAACCAGGATCTCTCCCTTCTGGCCGCCGCCGATGGAGAGGATACCCTTCGGGAAACCCTGTGGCGCAGTGACGGCACAGCGGATCAGCTGTATGTTGCCCTGCGTCTGGCCGTGGCAGAAGCCCTGATCCCCGATGCCCCCCTGGTTCTGGACGATGCCCTTGTCCGCTTCGATGACACCCGTCTGGCCCAAACCCTGGAAATTCTCAAACAGGAAGCCCAGCAAAAGCAGGTGATCCTCTTTACCTGCCAGCACCGGGAAGCCGGATTATTGTAATGGAAAAGCTCCTGATTGCTTCGTTGCAGTCAGGAGCTTTTTGTCTATGGTATTGAGGGATCCCATGGAGACGGATCATTTTGCCTGCTTTCCCTTTTTGAAAAGTCAGCATCTCACGAAAATCTGGATGGTGTTTTCTACCTTACCCTCCCTGAGATTCATAGTGTTTCATGCCGATATTCCACACAAATGTTACGACAGCGCCCCAAAACAAGATATGCATGATTTGAAAACCAAGCAGTTGCGCCAAAGGCGTACCTTCTGCATTCAGAACCCGGTAAGGAATATCATAGATGCACACCAGAGGGTTATTTTGAAGGAAACGGAACTGCGCTGGAAAGAACGCCAGCGGGATCAGCTCGCCGGAGAAAATACACAGCACGACCCAGAAAATATCCCGCAGTGTCAATACGCTTTTCAGCCAAAATGTAAGACTTCCCAGTAAAAACATCACCAGGAAAAGCAGCGTGAAGCCCAGCAGTACAGACAGAAGAAATGCAAGCATTGCTGCGAAGGTGTATTTTCCCCAAAACAGAATGACAAGCAGGAGAATACTCGTTGGGATCGTGAGACAAACGCTTCCCAGTGCCCTGCAATATCGGCTCATGGGGTAGCTGATCGGCTTCGTGATCAAAACATCCAAATACCCTCTGTTGATGTCCTCATAAACGTAATACACTTCAGCCATTGCGTGCTGAAACGCGGACTTCAGGAAAAGAACGATGGTATAATAGTTCAGTACTTCCCCCATGGTCATGACGCAGCTTTCTTCGTGCATAAAGGCTCGAAAGAGGAAAAAATAGATGAGGAGGGAAACCGGCAGATACAGCAGGGTTGAGAGGTAGGAAAGAAAATATTCTCTTCCTTTATCCATCTCCAGGGAGATACATTTTAAATAAGGCTTATACATGGCTCAGCCTCCGTTGGAGGAATAGTGCCGAATACACCGGCCATAAATAAAAGGTGCCAGGACGGCCAGAACCGGGGCCGTCAGATAGAGCTTTGGAAGGGGTTCCTCCATCCCCAGCAGCAACACCGCAGGGTAATAGGCCAGCAGCCCCACCGGGATGATGTATGTAAGAACCACTTTAATGCCCATTGGGAAGATGGACAGCGGATACTGCTTGCTGGAATTCAGCTGGAACGCCAGATCCCGCAGGGAGGATGCGCCTTCAAAACGCAAAGAGAACACCGTCATCAGTCCGTACAGCAATTCATAGTACGAAACACCGATCAGCAAAAAGCCCACAGCCTTCAAGCAATCGAGCAGCTCCAGCGATACTTCAAAATGCAGACACACCAGGAAAATACCACCCACCGAGAGGATCAGCTTTTCAAGGATGGAAGCAATTGGCATATTTTCAAGCACCACCAGATACAGCGGATGCCGGGGCCTGACCAGATAACGGTCAAACTCCCCGGTTCTCACCAGGTAGTCCAAATCCCGCAGACCGAAAAATATGTCGCACAAGCCATCGGAACACAGTCCGCAGAAGGCCAGAATGTAGATAAATTCCGGCCTGTAACCTTGTGGCATCACATTCAAAAAGAGTACCTTCCAGAAAAGCAAGGTACATACGATGGAAAATGCGGAGTATAGAGCCACAAGATAGATTTCATAGGGAAAGGCCAGGATATTGTGGATGGAGATATCCACCGCTTTTTTAATCAGTTTCATCCGGTTCTCTCTCCATAGCCTTGATGATATCCTCAAGAGACAGTTTCCCAACCGTCAAATCAGAGGTCATCAGCTTCTTGATCAGGAAGTCATAGGCTTCCGTTCCGGCATCCACAATGAATTCCATGCCCCGTTCGGTCTCCACCGCAGATGGGACTTGGAGTCCAAGTCGCTCATAATCTTCTTTCGTGACGCAGAATTTTCTGTACTGCCCCATATTTCCAAAGCCGTCGATGCACCCATCGTACACCAGTTCCCCCTGCTTGAGAACCAGAATACGACTGCAATACTTCTCTATGTTTTCCAGCTCGTGGGTGGTCAGCAGGATGGTACAATGGTAGCGCACGTTGATTTCGTTTAAAAACCGGAAGATGTTCTCCTTTGTGACCGCATCCAGGCCGACGGTAGGCTCATCCAGAAACAAAACCCGCGGCAGATGCAGCATTGCGCAGACCAGTTCCGCTTTCATTCTCTGGCCAAAAGACAGCTTTCGCACAGGGGTGTCCAGCAGTTTTTTGATGTCCAGAATCTGATCAAATTCCTCGATCCGATCCAAATATGTTTGGTCAGAGATGCGGTAGACCTCTTTATAGTACTCCAATGACTTTTTCACAGGAATATCAAAAAACAGGCACGAACGCTGTCCCATGGCGATGCCAATCTGATTAAGATAGCTTTTCTCCCGCTTCTGGGGAGAAAACCCGCCCACCTCCAATTCGCCGCTTGTGGGGGTGAGAATACCCGTGAGCATTTTGATGGTCGTGCTTTTACCGGAACCGTTCAACCCGATCAGTCCCACTTTTTCACCATCCTCAATGTCAAAGTTCAGCCCTTTCACCGCATGTACGACCTGAACACTCCGACGGCTCAAGATGCTTTTCCGACTGGTGAATGTATAATCCTTTGTCAGATCCCTTACATGGATCATCTGTAGAACCTCTCTTTCTTGCGTGCCTGCTAACGAAACAGGCCGCAGTCAAATTTGCGCGAATCCGTATGTTTACTTGTCTTTTTTGTAAGCAAGTCCTCCTGTTGCTTTCTTCATACAAATATCACCATGCAAATTCTATGACATACGCTCGCTTAATTCCATTATCAAGTTGGAAGCTTCGCCAGTTTCGTTTGTGACGACTATGTAATAGTCATAACTCGATTTCAAATTCGTGAATGTAACAATACTGGATTTTTCAGAGATAGCAGCAACGGCGACATCCGTGTTATTATCAGCTCTGTACAGGGTAACAGTACAATCGTTTAATCCTTCTCCCTTGAATTTTGTGCGTATGGCGGTTTTGGTGATAGAGATATTAAAAGGAATTCTCAATTCATCATTGGCTGGTACTTCAAATGAAATACAAACAGGAGCGGTCAAAGATATATCCGCATTATCAAAATCAGAAATTGGTACAGGAGCAGAGGATGAACACCCTGCTAGGGTCTATCTGAAAACCGGAAATATGACCAACAGTGAGGGATTTTTCGCCTGATGAAGTCATTTTTTCGCGGGAATACTTTGTGTATTTCAAGAAAAAATGGCGCACAGCAGGCGGAAAAGACCCGCTGTTTGGGCGTGTTGACGGTGTTCAGATAGACTCTAAAAAAGAGCGGTAAGAATCAGAACAAATATTCGTTTCATAAGTACCTCCTAAAAAGAAAATTCGGTGTTTTCAATGACTCACACAATTCCAAGTCATCTTGCATTATCGTGGGTTATCCGTACGATCTCTCATATCCAGCATCCTTTTGCCAAGGGAAACACCCGTCACAAGCTGACGGGATTCGTTTCATTGCTTCCCATTGCAGATTCCGTGTAATACTGCGCCTGGGCATTCCAGAGTTCATAATACTTTCCGCGCCTCTCAGCAACCAATTGATCATGGCTGCCAAGCTGAACCAAGCGTCCCTTGTGAAACACAGCAATTTCATCACAGATTTTGCAGGAAGACAGACGGTGGCTGATAAATACAGCGGTCTTGTTCCCTACAATGTTATTGAAATTAGAATAAATATCCGCCTCTGCAATGGGATCAAGGGCCGCTGTGGGTTCATCCAGCACAATGATTTTCGAGTCTTTATACAACGCTCTCGCGATCGCAATTTTTTGTGCTTCCCCGCTGGAAATATCCATTCCGTCTTCACCAAAGTCTTTGTATATCTGCGTATCCAATCCTTTCGGCATGGTGCTGAAACGTTCAAAAAGTCCGACTTGGCGCAAACATGTTAAGACTTTTTCCGGGTCATAGTTTGCACATCCGGCCACATTGCATCCCAACGGCTGCGAAAGAAGCTGAAAATCCTGAAATACCACGGATAGATGATCCATGTATTCTTGATAACGATAGTCGCGGATATCTACGCCATTTAGGAGGATCCTTCCTTTTTGGGGTTCATACAGACGGCATAGTAATTTTATGAATGTCGATTTTCCGCTTCCGTTTTCACCGACAATGGCCATGTGACATCCGGCTGGTATTCTCATGGATATATTTTGCAAAGCCCAAGTTTCGCTGTTCGGATATCGAAAGGATACATCTTCAAACACAATTTCAGCGTCTGTGGGAAAATGGAATTGGGCTGTCTCATCCCTCAAATAAGCAGAGTCCGGCATATCGAAATATGTGTATACCGTTTGCAAAAACGGTGTATTATTGATCATTTCTCCAATGGATTCCATGAGATCCACAAAACTCTGAGACATTGTTGTAATCGCACCGATATACTGCGTAATGGATCCAATCCCAAATGCTCCGGCTCTTGCTTTCAGGCAGGCGTATATGTAAATCAAACCGGTGAAAATGGCAGACAGCCCTCCGGATAAAGCTGCGAAGGTTCCCATTTTCCCTTTTTGATGTTTGGCAAACGCACCGTTTGTTCCAAAAATGTCCAGCAATTTCTTATAGTAGTATTCAATGACATTCTGTTGGTCATAAAGCCTAAAGTCAAAAGCTCTGTTTTGATCACATGAAATCCATCCAAAAAACGCACATAAGCGATTTCCCAAACGATTTTCTTCCACCAAACCGGCAAAAATTGCGTTGCTTCGATTTGCACATGATGAGCAAATGATTGTGGTCAGCAGCATCATCACAACAAGAAATAGGGGTATCAACGGATGATTTAGATATGTAAACGCGCCTGCGTTATTGGGCACTGTTACCGCAAACAAGCTTGCGGTAAGCAAGCATGCACATATAATGCTTACGAAAGAAGACAGCATGGAATCAAAAATAGAAATCGTTTTTCCAAGCCCCAATTCAAAATTGAAGTCGTTTTGTTTTATCTGATCCAGAAGATCTTTCGTTTCGCTCCTCTCCACCAAGGAGAAGTCCATGGTGATCATTTTTTCGGCATACATTTTCTTTCGCTGCCCAAGAAAAATATCAAAACATGCTTTATTCCATCTCTTTGCGACTTCCTTAAAGAGAAACAGAACGGCCTCTACACCGATAGAAATCAACACCCACTGTCTCAGCATTAAAATTCTGCGCAGTCCAGCTGACAAACAGCGGCGTGTGCAATACGGGCAGACTGGGCGCACAGGGGCTTTACAATATTTCCACCCCTGTTTCCAACCCGAAGCCGGGCGACCTCGTGTTTTTCGTCGGGACATACGATACTCCGGGCGTTAGCCATGTGGGAATCTACGTCGGCAATTCCATGATGATCCATTGTGGAGATCCGATCTCCTATTCCAACCTGAACAGCAGCTATTGGCAGGCACATTTCTACGCCTACGCCAGACCGCCGTACAACTAAGGAGGACGGCTATGCTGACGCTGATTCCTGTTTCTCTTGCGCAGGCGAACGAGTTTGTGCGGCAGCATCACCGCCACCACAAGCCCGTTGCCGGACACAAGTTTTCCATTGGCTGTGCTGAAAATGGGCGGCTTTGTGCCGTTGCCATTGTGGGACGGCCTGTGAGCCGCTATTTGGACGACGGCTTTACGCTGGAGGTCAACCGTCTGTGCAGCGATGGTACGAAGAACGCTTGCAGCATCCTCTATGCGGCAGCGGCACGGGCTACGCGGGCGATGGGCTACCGCAAAATCATTACCTACACCTTAGACACCGAAAGCGGCGCGAGCTTACGCACCGCAGGCTGGACGAATGCCGGACTTGCGGGCGGCAAGGCATGGACAGGCAGCCGCCGTCCTGCCCAGCCGATCTATCCGGCACAAATGAAATACCGCTATGAAAAGCGGCTGAATGGAGGTTGAGCTTATCAATATTGTTTCCTTTGGGGGCGGTACGAACAGCGCGGCAATGCTGGTCGGGCTGCATCAACATGGCATCCCCGTCGATTTGATTTTGTTTGCCAATACAGGCGCAGAGCAGCCGCACACCTATTGCTTCATTGAAACGATGAACGAATGGCTTGCAGCACACAATATGCCCTCTATCATCACCGTAGAGAATGTAGACCGCTTTGGAAATCGGCTGTCCCTTGAAACGGAGTGCTTGCGCTCTCAAACGCTGCCCTCGATTGCCTACGGGTATAAGAGATGTTCACAAAAGCACAAGATCGCACCGCAGGGAAAATTCTGCAATAACTATCCTCCGTGCCGTGCGGTGTGGGCATCCGGCGAGCGCGTGACCCGCTTCCTCGGCTACGATGCAGGTGAGATCAGACGGTACAATCATTCCAAGACATACGACGCGAAAGACAAAAAGTATCATAATCGTTATCCTCTGATTGAATGGGGATGGAGCAGGACGGATTGTGTCCGGGTATTGGAAGCGGCAGACTTGCCGCAGCCCGGAAAATCCTCCTGCTTTTTTTGCCCCAGCATGAAGCGAGAGGAAATTATGCTTCTGAAAGAACAGCATCCTGATTTATATGCCCGTGCGATTGCCATTGAGGACAACGCCCGCCCTCGGCTGGAAAAAGTGAAAGGTTTGGGGCGCAATTACGCATGGAAAGACCGATTTGGAAAGGAGTAATCACCTATGGCTATGAGCAAAATTGACCGCATTGACCGTGAGATTGAAAAGACCCGCGGCAAAATCACCGAGTACCAAAACAGGCTGAAAGAGCTGGAAGCCCAGCGCACCGAGCAGGAGAACTTTGAAATCGTCAATCTTGTCCGCTCTATGTGCATGAGCCGCGACGAGCTGATGAATTTCCTGCGCGGCGGCGCAAATGACGCGCCGCCCGTGGAAACCGCCTATCACGAACAGGAGGACATGACCGATGACGAGGAATAAGCATTTTCGCTCTGTATTCGCCGCGCTGCTCTGCGCGGTGCTGTGCATGACGGCCTTTGCCACCATCGCATATGCGGACGGCGGCGACTACTACGATGACGAGCTGCCGCCTGAAACGTGGCAGGAGGAAACGCAGCCGGAGGACAACACGATTGCCCCCGGCACTCCGTTCACCGAGGACGGCATCGCCGCGACCCGCGATCTTCTCTACGATAAACACACCAATAAGCAATTTATCACCGTGGAAACCCGAAATGGGCATACGCTGTATATCGTCATTGACTACGATAAGCTGCTGGACGAGGAAGAAGAACGCTATCAGACATATTTCTTAAATCCCGTGGACGAAGCCGACCTGATGGCGCTGCTGGAGGACGACAGCCAGAATACGCCCATTGTCTGCTCCTGCACCGAAAAATGCACCGCTGGCAAGGTCAATACGAACTGCGCCCTCTGCAAAACGGATATGACGAATTGCGCCGGAAAGGAAGCAACGCCGGAGGAAACAGAACAGCCAGACGAGCCGACGCCGGAGAAGAACAACAATGTGGGCGGCATCCTGATCCTTGTGCTGATCCTTGCTGCGGGTGGCGGCGGTGCGCTGTGGTACTTCAAGCTGCGCAAGCCGAAATCCAGCGTCAAGGGCGGCGACGAGCTGGACGAGTTCGATTTTGACGAGGATGACGAAGCCGAAGAATACGGGGATGATGAGGACGCGGACAGCGCCAGCGATCCCGATAAACAGGAGAATGAAGAATGAGTGTTTTGATTATTTGTGAAAAGCCCTCTGTGGCAAAGACCGTTGCCCTTGCGCTGGGCGCTGCGGAGCAAAAAGACGGGTATCTTTCCGGCGACGGACTGCTGGTGTCGTGGTGCATTGGGCATCTTATCAGCATGGCAGACGCGGGCAGCTATGACGAGCGATACAAAAAGTGGCGCTATGAGGATCTTCCCATTCTGCCGCAGGCATGGAAATATGCCCCTACTCCCGGCAAGGAAAAGCAGCTTGCCGTTCTGAAAGAACTGCTGCACCGCAGCGACGTTTCCGAGGTGGTGAACGGCTGCGACGCCGGGCGCGAGGGTGAGCTGATTTTCCGCTTTGTCTACGAACAGGCCGGATGCACGAAGCCCTTTTCCCGCCTTTGGATTTCCTCAATGGAGGACAGCGCCATCCGCGAGGGCTTTGCCGGACGCAGAGCCGGAACGGAATACGATGCGCTGTATCAATCGGCGCTGTGCCGTGCGCGGGCAGACTGGCTTGTAGGCATCAATGCGACGCGGCTTTTCTCCGTGCTGTACCACAAGACCCTGAATGTGGGACGGGTGCTGTCACCTACGCTGAATCTGCTGGTGGAGCGCGACGGAAAAATTACGATGTTCCACAAGGAGAAATACCACATCGTGCATATCGGCTGCGGCGGCGTGGATGCGGAAAGCGAACGTATTTCCGACGCTTCCGCTGCGGATGCGCTGAAAACGGCTTGCGAAGCGTCGCAGGCCGTTTGCGTTTCTCTCAAAAAGGAGAAGAAAACCGCGCTGCCGCCGAAGCTCTTTGACCTTACCTTGTTGCAGCGGGAAGCCAACCGCATTTATGGCTTTACCGCCAAGCAGACCCTTGACTATGCGCAAAGCCTGTATGAAAAGCGGTTCCTGACCTATCCTCGCACCGACAGCAATTATCTCACCGAGGATATGGCGCAGACGGCAACCGACCTTGTTGCGGCGCTGCTGCCTGTGCTTCCCTTTATGCAGGGAGCAGAGCTTACGCTGGAGATCGGGCGCGTCATCAACAGCGCCAAGGTTTCCGACCACCACGCGATTATCCCCACGGCGGCCTTTGCTGGCAACGGCTTTGACGGACTGCCGGAGAGCGAAAAGAAGTTGATGTCCCTTGTCTGCTGCAAGCTGCTGTGCGCCGTTGCAGCGCCGCAGGAGTATGAAACCGTTACGGCGGCCTTTGACTGCGGCGGCAAGCCGTTCACCGCCAAGGGCAAAACGATTCTGATTGCGGGCTGGAAAGACATTGACGCCCGTTTCCGCGCCACGCTCAAAGCAAAGCCGGACGAGGACAGCGCAGAGGATGTGGCGCTGCCGGAGCTTTCCGAGGGGCAGATTTTTGAAGCGGTCACGGCTTCTGTCTCCGAGCATTACACCACGCCGCCCAAGCCCTACACCGAGGATTCGCTTCTGTCCGCAATGGAGAACGCGGGCAAGGAGGATATGCCGGAGGATGCAGAGCGGCAAGGGCTGGGAACTCCGGCAACGCGGGCAGCGATGATTGAAAAGCTGCTCTCTGCCGGATTTGTCGAGCGCAAGGGCAAAAGTCTTGTGCCGACCAAGGACGGCATCAATCTCGCTGTCATCCTGCCGGATATGCTGAAATCGCCGCTGCTCACCGCTGAATGGGAAACCCGCCTGACGGAGATTGCCAAGGGCTGCGACGACCCGCAGAGCTTCATGCAGGGAATCGAGGATATGACGCGGGAGCTGGTGAAGCGGTATTCCCACATCACCGAGGACGGTAAAAAGCTGTTCGCGCCGGAAAAGGAGGCAGTTGGCATCTGCCCCCGCTGCAAAAGCCCCGTCTATGAGGGCAAGAAGAATTTCTATTGCTCTGACCGCTCCTGCCGCTTTGTCATGTGGAAGAATGACAAATTCTTTGAAAGCCGGAGAACCGTCTTTTCCAAGAAGATCGCCGCTGCGCTCCTAAAGGACGGCAAGGCAAAAGTCAAGGGGCTGTACTCCGAGCGCACGGGCAAGACCTATGACGGGACGGTGCTGCTGTGTGATACGGGAGAAAAGTATGTGAATTACCGTATCGAGCAAAGAAAATGATCCGGCTGAATGACGCGCAGCATCGCAGAGTGAAAAAGCTGACCCGCTGCCATTGCGCCAACAATGTGCGCGGATGCTGTCTGCTGCTGGACGACGGCGAGCCGTGCGTCTGTGTGCAGGCCATCAGCTATTCGCTGCTCTGCCGATACTTCCGGGAAGCGGTGCTGCCCGCAGACCGGGAGCTATGCGCAGATCTTGCAGCCACGGCGGACACCCGCAAGAAATGCGAGCTGTGCGGTAAGCCCTTTCCCGCCCGCAGCAACCGTGCAAAATACTGTGACCGCTGTGCACCCTATGCTGCCCGGCGCAATGCAGCCGAGCGCAAGCGCCGCCAGCGGGCAAAGGCGCGGTGTGTCACGGTTTAAGGGCTTCAAAAGCCTTGCGTCAAGCGGTTTTCCAGATGCTTTTTTGGAGTATGCAGGGTATTCCTATGGAAACTACGGAAAACGGCTTTGAAAGCGTGACAGAACGCATTTTACGGAGATAAAAGAACGATTCAGTAACGCAGCAAGCATAGGGAGTGTGGCTACAGCTCCCGAAAATCGCCGTCCGGCACAGACCGGGCGGCGATTGCTTGTTGGGATAGTCCCAAACCCTTATGTCAGAAAGGAGCGCAGACGTGGACGAACACCTTTTGGAAGTATATCTTATCAACACCGCACGGCACACCGAGGAAACGCCTGTTGCGGAATGGGTATCGCTGCCCACCGACGCCGAAACGATGAAAGCCGTTTTTGAACGGCTGGGCGTAGACGGGAGCGACACGGAACAGTATCAGGTATCTGCCTTTCATTCCTCTCTGGACGGGTGGAGTGAAGCCTTGAAGCCCGGCGAAAGTCTGGACGATTTGAACTATCTTGCCGCGCTGCTCACCCAGCGCAGCGATGAGGAACGCGACAAGTTTGCCGCTGCTGTGCTGTGCGGCGACCATGCGGCAAGCGCGGCGGACTTAATCAACCTGACGCACAATCTGGACTGCTACTGGCTTTATCCCACCGTACACAATTCCGACGATTACGGGCATTACCTCATTGACGATCTGGACGAGCTGGAATTGCCGGACGCTGCCAAGAGGTTCTTTGATTACAAGAGCTATGGGCGCGAAGCGGTTAAAGAGGATCGCGGCATTTTTACTGATTATGGCTATGTCTACAATAACGGCAACGATTATGCGAAATGGTACAAAGCCAACCAAGTGCCGCAGGAATATCGCCTGACTGCGCAGCCCAGCCCCCAGCGGGATATGGACGAGCTGCCGCAGGGCGCGGCGCTGCCCGCAGAGCCGATTCCCGTGCGTCCGCTGGTATTGAACGCCACCGACACGCAGGGCAGAATCAAGGAGATTACCGAGCATTTAGAACAAGGCGTACAGGAGGTTTTTGAAAGTGAGCGGTATCGGGATTATCTGAAAGCCATGTCCCGCTTCCACAATTACAGCTTGAACAATACGCTGCTGATCGTCATGCAGAAGCCGGACGCATCCCTTGTCGCAGGCTACGGAAAGTGGCGCGACGAATTTGAACGCCATGTCAAATCCGGCGAAAAGGGCATCAAAATCCTTGCACCCGCACCCTATAAAATCAAAAAGGATGTGGCGAAAACTGACCCGGACACCGGGCAGCCCGTGATCGGCGCAGACGGTAAGCCCGTCACGGAGCAGCAGGAGGTGACGATTCCGGCGTTCAAGGTGGTGTCGGTATTCGATGTGAGCCAGACCGAGGGCAAGGAGCTTCCCGACATTGCCGTGGACGCGCTCACGGGCAATGTGGCGCAGTATGAGGATTTTTGGCGAGCCTTGAAGCTGACCTCTCCCGTTCCCGTGACGCTTGAAAAAATCGACGGCAGCGCACACGGCTATTATGACCTTGCAGAAAAGCGCATTGCCATTGACGACGGCATGAGCGAGCTGCAAACCATCAAGACGGCGATCCATGAGATTGCCCATGCCAAGCTGCACGATATTGACCTGAACGCGCCGGAGCAGGCGGAGCGCCCCGACCGCAGCACCCGCGAGGTGCAGGCGGAAAGCGTTGCCTATACGGTGTGCCAGCATTTCGGACTGGACACGTCGGACTACTCATTTGGCTACGTCGCCGGGTGGAGCAGCGGCCGCGATATTAAGGAGCTGAGAGCATCCCTTGAAACCATTCGCACCGCCGCCAGCGAGCTTATTTCCGAAATCGAGGGGCATTTTGCAGAGCTTCAGGCGCAGCACACCGCAGAGCAGGAACAGGCTGCTGCGCAGGATGTGCCGGAGAACACCTTTTCCATTTATCAGCTCAAAGACGGCGACGCAACGCGGGATCTCCGATTTGAGCCGCTGGAACAGGTAAAGGCTGCTGGGCTGCGGGTTGACCGCGAAAATTATGAGCTGGTCTATACCGCGCCGCTGTCTGACACGGACACGCTGGAGGACATTTTTGTTCGCTTCAATATGGACAGGCCGCAGGACTTCACCGGGCATAGCCTTTCCATGTCCGATGTCATTGTGCTGCATCGCGGGGAGCAGGAAACGGCGCACTATCTGGATCGTGGCGGCTATACCGAAGTGCCGGAGTTTTTTCAGCCGGAGCAGACAGCAGAGCAGGAAGCACAGGCTGACGCCCCGCCAGCGGAACGACCGCTGACAGAGTTACAGAAGCAGGCTGTTGAAATTGCCAAGCAGTATGAAGCGCTTTCCATGCAGGAGAAAATCGGCGTGATCGCGCAGGCGTTCGGCTGCACATCCGGCACGATTGAAACCTCGCCCTGCACGGGAAAATGGCGCGGCACAAGTGATATTTCCATTCGCTTTGATAACGGCAGCTCTCTGTTTTTGGGCAACCACATGACGCGAAAAGCCAAAACCAAAAAGGTACAGCAGGAGCTTGTCGATAGCGCGTTGGTGCGGTATAACCCTGAAATCATCCGTGTTGCAAAGGAAACTGCTTATACCGCCCTCAAAGAACGCGAGCTTCAGGACAATGCCATTGCCGGAGAAAAGGGCTTGAAGCCCTACACGCTGCTGAACGTGGAGTTCAACGACGGCGCAGATCAGCAAAGCAGCGGTTACATAGGTTGGTACTATGCGACGCTGGCGGTGGACGGAAAAATCTGCACGCATTTGGAAACAGGCTTGAATCACGACATTGCATCCGGTAGCGTAAGCCCGACACCCATGCGGGAGAATTACTACGCAGCCGGAGCACTGAAAGAAAGTGATGTGGACTATGTTTTCAACAATGTTGGCTTTTTCTCTGCTTCCGACCTTTACTCTCTGCATCTGAGCGACGCCGCACGGGGGCGCGCTGAATTGGAGCTTGCGAAAAAGCTGATCGACGATTACTGCCGCGAAGAATTTCATTCCGATGCAGATTTCAGCGACCTGTCCGCCGTTGGTATTGGACACACGACCATTACGGATGATGAAATCCCCATTCAGGCATACGCAAACCTGACGGACTTCCGCATTGAAAAATATTTGGGTGATGTGCTGATTGAAAGTCGACAGTATGAATCGCTGGCTGCGCTGATCCAAGGCGAGCTGAACGATTTGGAATTTGACGACTTGACCTATGCCAGCGACGAGCAGCTTGCCATGTTCCACGACCAAGAGAAAGTGTCCGGCAAGGAAGCGCCCTCCCTTGATCCTGCGGTACAGCCTGTCGTGACGATTCTTTGGAGCGAGAGCGATAAGCTGCAAGAGGGTGAACAGCTCCCGCTTGCCCGCGCCGACGCACTTTTTAAGGCGCTGGACGATGAAAAGCGTTCCGAGCGTGAGAAGCCCGGTTACACAGGCGGCTGGTACGATAAAACCAAATTCCGCATTGACTGCACATTCCACGGGGAACGTGACAGCTACGAGGGGCGGCAGGACTTTGGCGACGGAGACGGCGCTCTGGTCGACCATATCCAAGCCTATCACGAATACTACGCCAAGGACGAAAACTGGAAAAACTTTGTGCTGCACAACGAGGGTACGGAAGCGTGGGAAAAGGACAAGGCCAAGCGTGAAACGCTTCTCACCGAGTTTGTACCGTATATGCGGCTGCATTGCAATCTCTCCGAGCAGGAGCGCACCGCTGCGGAGATGCTGGAAAATGGAGAAGCCCTGACGCCGGAGCAGACAGCATATTTTCATGCGGTTCTTGCCCATGTGGACGCTTGCCGGGAAAAGCTGAACGCGGGCGATTATCACTTGCCCGATCCACCGCAGCTTTCCGATTTTGATAAAGAGCTTCAGGACTACAAAGCCCATGTAGAAAGTGAGATCGCACAGGAAGCCGAAGCCGCAGGCATGACCGTGGAGGAATATGCCGCCAATGGCTACGAGCAGCAGGAGCAGCCTGCCGACGTACAGGAGCAGCCAGAGGAAGCGCCGCCCGCAGATACCGCGCCGGAGCAAGCCTCCGTCAGGTATTATACCATCAATGAGGGCGCTGCCAGCCGTGCCAACGATGCAAACAGCTACCGCGACTACGCCGCAGGCAGCGCCACCGCCGAATATCGGCAGATGGTGGATCAGGCAGCGGCGATTGCGCAGCGGCAGAAAGAGCGCGTCGATCCCATGTACCATGAGAAAATTGACGCGCTGCTGGACACCTACGCCCGCAAGCTGGCGGAAAATCTGAACGACCACTATGCCATTGAAGCCCGTGTTCCCTCAATCCTCGTTGCAGGCGGCAGCAATTTCCCCGTTCGCAAGAAAGAGAAGCAAAACGCCGCCCGTGACCGCAATATGCAGGAATGGCAGGATGTTCAGGGGATTTTGGACAAGATCCGCAGCACAGGCATGGGCGGTATCAGCATGGACGACCCGCAGGCGGCGGCAAAGCTGGAAGCCAAGCTCGTCAAACTGGAATCGGCGCAGGAAACCATGAAAGCCGTCAACGCTTATTTCCGTAAACACAAAACGCTGGAGGGCTGCCCCAGTCTGACGCCGGAGCAGATCACCAAATTGCAGCAGGAAATGGCGCAGTCCTGGCATCTGGATAAGAGCCGGCCGTACCCCGCCTATATGCTCTCCAACAACAACGCTGAGATCCGCCGCATCCGTGGACGCATTGAACAGGTACGGCAGCACGAGGACACCAATTTTGCCGGATGGGAATTTGACGGCGGGCGCGTGGAAGCCAACAAAGCGGATAACCGCCTGCAAGTGTTCTTTGACGGCAAGCCGGATGAAGCGGCACGGGACGAGCTGAAAGCAAACGGATTCCGCTGGGCACCCAGCGTCGGCGCATGGCAGCGCCAACTTAACAAAAACGCATACTACGCCGCAGGGTACATTTCCTGTATTCAGCCTATCTCTGGGGAAAAGCCCATTGACGTGCAGCGCAGCGCCCAGCAACAGGAATCCGCTGCCCCTGACGCCCATCTGACTGGGGAGCGCGTTTCAACGCCACGCGGCAGCTTCCACGTTGCCAATATGACCCGCGAGCAGATGGAAGCCGCAGGCTATGGGTTTCACCACAGCACCGATGACGGCAAGTATCTTATCATGGGCAACGGCACACAGGCCTTTGCCATTGCCGCCGAGCAGCGGGAGCAGGAAAACTATATGCGCACGGCGGAGCTGTCCACCGAACAGAACTACAATATGATTGACGGACAGATCAACAACACCCCGTCCGTGGACGAGCTGGAAGAAAAGGCAAAGCGCGGCGAGGTGATTTCGCTCTCCGCGCTTGCCGCAGCGGTCAAGGCCGAGGATGGCAGAACGCCCCAGCGCGACCCGGACGGCAAAAAACCATCTATCCGCGCACAGCTCAAAGCGGATCGTGCGCAGTCCTGCAAGCCGCAGCAGCGAGAAAAGGAACAGGAAGCCAAACGGAGCATCCGGCAGGCTTTGGAAATGGAGTGACCTATGAATAAATTTGAAAATGTGGATGTGCTGGCATCCCTGCAACAGATCATGCAGCAGAACACAGCAGCCTTTCAGAATGATTTTGACATTGACAAGAAAATTCTGACACAGGCGGCAAAGAGTAAAAACGCCGAGGATAAGGTCTATCTATGGTTTTCCCGCCCCAATGGAACGCATTGTCTACGGGAACGGGACGTGTTTCTGCGCGGAACGCGGGAGCATAATACGTTCCGTTTCTACCATGAGCAGACCAAGGAGCGTGTACTTGCCTATGCCGTGGTGCTGTCCGGCATGGAGAGCGGCAAGGTAAAAGGCAGCATTTATGAGCTGGACTATGCAGCGAAAGCCGAGCTTGCAATCCAGACCGCCTTGCGGACAGACAATAACCGTCTAATCTATGAAAAAGGCTCGCGGGAGCTACCCAAGGAATACCGCTTTGAAGCAACGCCGGATCGGGAGTATGGAAAGTTCGTGCGCTATGAAGCCGTTCCGCATGACCCTGACACGCTGCGGGATCTGCTGCGTGACGAGAGCCGAAAGCGTGAACGGCTGAAACCCGGCAATTTCAAGGAGCATATCGGGCGGCTTTCCGACGAAAAGGTGCTTGCCGAAGCACAGCGCCTTTCGGCGGCGTTCCAATCCCTGCAAGCGCCCAACAGCCCCAACGGAACGCATTTTGTAGTAGAAGTGTCGCCGTGGTTTGAGCGTATCGCATCCAGCAAGGAGCATGAGCGGCTATTCGCGCTGCTTCCGTATAAGACGCTGTATCTTTCCTCAGTCAAGGACAGACACGGCGTTTTTGCTTTTATCAGCAAGGACGAGCGGCGCGATCTGCCGCTGCGCAAGCAGCGTCCCTCTGTCCGGGCGCAGCTCAAAGAGGGGCAGTCAAAAAAGACCGCTGCACCCAAAAAGGCAGCGGCAAAGTCGAAAGATAATGATTTGGAGGTATGAGCATGGGCAATGTTTCGTTCACCGTTGAGGAAGAAAATCTGATCTGCATTTATCACAAGCACGACCGCCGCAGGACAATTGCAGCGATTTCCGACGCGTTGCCGGATATGGGCGCAGATATGCGTCCGCTGGCAGAGCAGACGATCCATAAGCTGCACAATATGACCGACGCAGCATTTGAGGAAGCGCAGTTCACAATGACGCTTTCCGACGCAGAGTAAAAGACAACGCGGGGCGCGGCAGCCGATGATGGCTACTGCGTCCCGCGTTTTTTATGTTTTGGCGAATAAATCTATTTTCCCACGTTTTCCGTCCCCGAAGCCCGTGGTTTGGTTTCTACAATTTTGCATTGCAAATTTCATCCCAAGTCTATATACGGAAAACAGATGCCCATGAAGATTGATATAAAATGTAAAGGCGGCCTGCTGCTCCTCAGTCCAATGCTCCCAAAGCCTTGGGCTTATGATGATATTTTCGCTATATAGCGGGAGCATTAAATCAAAATAGTATTTCACTTTATCAACATTGGCCGCTTGAAGCTGTTGGAAGAAGCCCTTGTAAACTTTACTGTCTGTATGCAGGCAGCTTAAAAGAATAAATGAACGGCGTTCTTCAGGAAAGACCGTGATATATAGTCTGTGCATAATGCCATTTTTAGTATTTTTTATCTTTCGACCATATAAATCATAGTCCGGCGCAATGCAAGCATAATTGGCAAAGCCTATGCTTCCGGGGATCTCAATTACACAAGTTTGTAAAATGCCATAGTTATTTGCTAAGATAGCTTTGTCAAAGGTATCTTTAACTGTATCCATTTCACGCATCGTCAGAGAAATATCACGGTAATACGCTACCATCATCCGGCTCTTTAATGCGGACGGTTTTGCTTTTATCATTCGTTGGAAAGCTTTTTGCTCTACCAATTTCTTGTAATATTCAAAAATAAAAGCCTTATACGCATACAAAAACTTATGCTCATCATTGCCTTTATCAAAGGCTGGCGCACCTTTTTCTATGGCTGCAAAGACTTCATCATCGTGTATATCGCAAAAACAGGTTGCCGTGGTTGCACGATTAACGCCGACTTTATCTAATAAGGTCAAAGTTTCTATTTCACCTTTTTCAGTAGGGATAATTAACGGCGGCTTTTTATCGTTCAGCATGTATACATGACCGTTCTCTGAAAGCAGCGAAATGATTTTGTTGTTTTGAAGCGCGTGAGCCTCTTTTATGTGTTTTACGCACCGAGATTTATCTGGATGCAAGCAACATTTATACTGAGATTTTTTCAATGTTTCCGCAGCTTGAACTTCGACAGGTCGCTTATTATCTCGTTGAAAGGAGTCCTCCCGTTTTTTACAGCAAAGTGAGTACTTCATTCCACTTCCGCAGGGACAAGGTTCTTCGTCAAATATTCTGTAATGTTTAAGGGGATTCATTGTGTATACCTCCTGTGTCACGCTTTCAAACTCGTTTTTCATAACTGGCAGGGAAACATACGACCTTTATGTTTCCCACACTGTAAAGCCGCTCCCAGCAAGGCATACAGGCACTCTAAGCCGTGACTATGCACTTGCTTTCAGTTATCCCGTGCGCGTAGGTGCAGCGCACCGACCACGAGGAATACCAGCCCGAAAATCACCCAGCCCCAAATGGGATCATGCTCCGAAATGAAGTAGGCCAGCAGCCCGAACACCGCCGCATAGATCAGCGTGAGCAGCCCGCCGACGAGCCAGAATCCGATGCTGGTATTTTGCAGCCACAACAGCAGCAGAAATGTTGCAATACCAATCACAAGGCACAGCGCCGGATGAATTGCGGTAAACTGATTGCAGCATACTCCGGCGGCAATGCCGAGAGCAATGCTGTCAAAGAGAATGATATGCCCGAAGAATAGTCCAATCACCGAGCAGACAAGCCCAATGAAAAGCCCAATCGCCATAATCGCGCCCTGCGCTGCCAGCCAACCCATAAAGAAGCCTCCTTTCGTTTACACCATAATTGCGTCCATAATCGTCTGAATGGTATTACAGGTATCATCAAAGGAAATGTCCTTTGCGTACTCATACTCGCGGCTGTATTTCTCCCACAGCTTGCGGAGCGTATCGCTTTCGCGGATCTCTTTCATAATCTCCGGGTAGTCTGTCAGGATCATGCCGCTGCCGCGTTTCTGCGCCGTCCGTTCCAGCGCCCGGCGCAGCGTCGCTTTGTCGCAATCCGCGCCGCGCAGCGCGTACAGGATATGTACGTCGTAATAATCTCTCGGACGGGTATTCGCAATGTTGCGGGACAGCACAGTTTCCAGCTTTTCCGCCAGCACCGTTTCAAGGTTGTAGGCAAGAATACTGATCGTGCGGTCATCGAACAGCAGGGAGAATGTGTATTCCACCTCGCGGGGAGTTATCATGTCGCCCGTGGTGACATCCACCGTCAGCGGTACGCTGATCGGCGGATAGTTCGCTTTCAGCGCGACTCGGATGCCGGGGTAATCGTCGGTTTCCCGAATGTCAGAGATACCGACGACCTCAAACTGCACGTCATCGGCAATCTGGACAGCGCAAATCTCCGTAAAGATTTTGCGGATTGCTTCATGCGTCAGGGTGAAGCCTTTGATTGTTGTGTCCAGATCCATTGTTGCCCGCGTGTCCAGTCCCACAATGGCGGAAATCAGGAATCCACCTTTGAGAATGAAATTGTTCTTATAGGGCGAGAGCGAAATTCGTTCCAGCAGCCGTTCGAGCATATAGTTCTGCATGACAAGCTGTGCCGAAATATGCTTCTCTGCCGCTTTGTTCTTGATAAAGGCTTTCAGTTGCATCGGATTTTTTGTAATCATAGCAAAACCTCCATGTATCGCAGCACCTTGGGCTTCACACGAAGCTGGTCTGCGTACTGCATCAGTTTGTGAATGTTCTTGTCCTTGGATGCTGCATAGCGTTTCATAGCTTCTCCGACGATCTGAACATCGCTGCCGCTGCCGCGCAGGATGTCGCACAGCGTCCGTTCCAAATCGTAAACACGAATCGGATTGCCGGAGGGGGATTCAATTTCAATTCTGCCGAACTCGTAGTTCTCCGGCACAACGCGCTTGATGATTAAGTTCTCCTGCTTCAAGGACGGGGCATTGTAGCCCTTGGGAAAGGTCATCGTATATTTCGCCGGGGTACGGTCTGAATAGCCCAACAGATACAGGGCGGTATCGTGCGAGTAAATCCCGCGCCCATACTTGCGCTGCAAGAGGTAGAAATCGTCCTCCCATGCGCTGCTCCGC
>Ga0129311_1000282_pt1 | contig 47002 bp, 42 predicted proteins | sample Go1ome_FD_94435 | JGI IMG/M metagenome (GOLD analysis project Ga0129311, IMG submission 94435) | Western lowland gorrila individual fecal microbial communities from Wisconsin, USA - Go1022B metagenome | ecosystem: Host-associated > Mammals > Digestive system > Large intestine > Fecal | place...
AAAGATGTACGGGCATGTTATTGAAAAAACGAAATGGAGGAATTGATATGGCTGAGAATATGACACCGGCTGAGGAAACAAAAGAAGTAGTTTCCAAAAACTTTATCGAGCAGGAAATTGATAAAGATCTTGCGGAAGGAGTATATGACCATGTCCAGACCCGGTTCCCACCGGAGCCAAACGGCTACCTTCATATCGGACATGCAAAATCGATCATCTTAAACTCCGGTCTCGCAAAAGAGTACGGCGGAAAGTTCAATCTTCGTTTTGATGATACGAACCCGACGAAGGAGAAGACGGAGTTCGTGCACTCCATCACGGAGGATGTAAAGTGGCTCGGGGCTGACTTTGAGGACAGACTGTTCTTCGCTTCCGACTACTTCGATACGATGTACGAGTGCGCTGTAAAGTTAATTAAAAAGGGAAAAGCTTTCGTCTGCGATCTCTCTGCTGAGCAGATCAAGGAATACCGCGGTGACTTCACAACACCTGGTAAGAACAGCCCTTACCGTGACCGTTCTATCGAGGAGAACCTCCAGTTATTCGAGAACATGAAGAACGGCATGTACAAGGACGGAGAGAAGGTTCTCCGCGCAAAGATCGATATGGCATCCCCGAATATCAACATGCGTGATCCGGTCATCTACCGTGTCGCTCACATGACACACCACAATACCGGTGACAAGTGGTGCATCTACCCGATGTATGACTTCGCTCATCCGATCGAGGACGCGGTTGAGCACATCACACACTCTATCTGTACTCTTGAGTTCGAGGATCACAGACCGCTCTACGACTGGGTCGTAAGAGAGTGCGAGTTCGAGAACCCGCCGCGCCAGATCGAGTTTGCGAAGATGTACCTGACAAACGTGGTAACAGGTAAGCGTTATATTAAGAAGCTCGTTGAGGATGGAATCGTAGACGGCTGGGATGACCCGCGTCTTGTAACGATCGCAGCCCTCAGAAGAAGAGGATACACACCGGAAGCTCTGAGAATGTTCGTAGAACTCGTGGGTGTTTCCAAGGCAAACAGCTCCGTAGACTACGCGATGCTGGAGTACTGCATCCGTGAGGACCTGAAGTTAAAACGCCCGAGAATGATGGCTGTCCTTGATCCGGTAAAGCTGATCATTGACAACTATCCGGAAGGACAGACAGAGATGTTAAGCATCCCGAATAACCTTGAGAATCCGGAGATGGGCGAGCGTGAGGTTCCGTTCTCCAGAGAACTCTATATCGAGCGTGAGGACTTCATGGAGAATCCGCCGAAGAAGTATTTCCGTCTTTTCCCGGGCAATGAAGTACGTCTCATGGGCGCATATTTCGTGACATGCACAGGCTTCGAGAAGGACGAGAACGGAAATGTGACAGAGATCCACTGCACATACGATCCGGAGACAAAGAGTGGTTCCGGCTTTACCGGCAGAAAGGTAAAAGGAACGATCCACTGGGTATCCGCTCCGACAGCCGGAAAGGTAGAGTGCCGTCTCTACGAGAATATCGTCGATGAGGAGAAGGGCAAGCTGAACGCTGACGGAACCCTGAACTTAAATCCGAACTCCAAGACAATCACAACTGCCTATGTAGAGCCAAAGCTCATGGAAGCAAAGGCATACGACAGCTTCCAGTTCATGAGAAACGGTTACTACTGCGTAGACTGCAAGGACAGCAAGGAAGGACAGCCGGTATATAACCGTATCGTTTCCTTAAAGAGCTCCTTCAAGCTTCAGAAATAAAGATTTATGGAATTGATCGTACCGTTAAATGTGCAGGGGGGTAGGCCCTTGTACGAACAGATCTATCAGTATATCAAAGATGAGATCCGAAAGGGTAATATCAGGCCGGAAAAGCAGCTCCCTTCATCCAGGGAGCTTGCGAAGAGCCTGAAGGTCAGCCGGAGCACAACGCAGCTCGCCTACGAGCAGCTGGTGTCCGAGGGCTACCTTGAGGCGGTTCCGAGAAAAGGCTATTTTGCGGCGTCACTGGACGGAATCTTTCCGCCGGTGGCGCGGTCTGTTGTTACCCGGCCGGATCAGAAAAAAGAGCTGTCTTTGGGCATGGAAAAGGAAAGTGTCCGGGGGCAGCTTTTTCGTGAAAAATTTGAAGTCGATTTTTCTCCCAGAGGCATCGATCTGGAGGGATTTCCCTATGCGACCTGGAGAAAGATCAGCCGCTCGGTCTTAAAGGAAGAGGACCGGGAGCTGTTTTTGAAGGGAGAGCCCCAGGGAGATCTGATCCTCAGGGAGGCGATCCGGGAGTATCTCCATGCAGCCCGCGGCGTAAACTGCGATGCTTCCCAGATCATCATTGGAGCGGGAAACGAATATCTCCTGATGCTGCTTTCCCAGCTCATCGGAAAGGACGCGATAATCGCCATGGAGAATCCCACCTACCGCCAGGCATACCGGGTGTTATCCGGTGTGGGGCATAAGGTACTGCCGGTGGGGATCGATAAGAATGGATTTTGCGTGAAGGAACTTGAGGGGCAGGATGTGCAGGCAGCATATGTGATGCCGTCCCACCAGTTCCCGACAGGAACCGTAATGCCGGTGAGAAGAAGACAGGAGCTCCTTTCCTGGGCGGGAGAGCAACCCGGCAGATACCTGATCGAGGATGACTATGATAGTGAATTCCGTTACAAGGGAAAACCGATCCCGGCACTTCAGGGGATGGACCAGAACGGATGTGTCATCTACATGGGAACATTCTCGAAGGCCATTGCTCCGGCGATCCGTGTGGGATATATGGTGCTGCCGGAGGCGCTGTTGTCAGTATACCTGGAAAAGGGAAGATTTTATTCCTCCACCGTGTCCAGGGTCGACCAGAGGATCCTGGCGGAATTTATTTCCGGCGGATATTTTGAGCGCCATCTGAACAGGATGCGCGAGATCTATAAGGGAAAACATGACGTGCTTTTAGGGGAATTAAAGCCGCTGGAAAAGCGGTTCGAGATCACAGGAGAATTCGCGGGACTTCATGTGCTCTTAAAAGACAGGAAAAAGGATCCGGAACAGCAGCTTTTAGAAAAAGCAGCTCAAAAAAAGGTCCGTGTCTACGGACTTTCCGGGTTCTATATGGAGAGAGCGCAGGCGAAGGAGATGAGTACGATCATTCTCGGATACGCGGGACTCACGGAGGAGGAAATCCGAAAGGGAGTAGACCTTTTACGGAAAGCTCTTGAGTAAAGAATAAGCGGATTGGATAGAAGAAAGCTGGCATGCAAAGACGCGCGCCAGCTTTTTTCGGGCTTAAGTCAAGAGTAGGTTTTACAGACGGCTGCACTGGGGATGAGATTGGGACAGGGCACATGCTTGTGACCAGGCGTGCATGGGAACAAAGCGCAAAAAAACGGGATACGCATCCGAAAATGCGTATCCCAAGGATTGATTCCGTTTACTGGAACACATCATGCTTCTCATATCCGAGATCGGCGGAGAGGGATGATGCGTAGAACTGTACGAGATCTTTCTGGGTGTCAAGAAGCTCCGGGGTATCGACTCGGATCTCCGGGGCGATGATTCCAATGGAACCGGCGAGTTCACCGTCGGAGTTGAAGACCGGTGCTCCGATTCCAAGGGCGTCGGTGACATACTCTCCGTGAGTGATGGCGTAGCCATCCTGGCGGATCTTTTTTAATTCCTCACGCAGGTCATCCGGGCGGACATGAGGGAACGCCTGATCGTGGAGAATAATGTTTTTGAAGTATTCGTCGATGAAGGCCGGTGTCTGCCATGCGAGGAGGACCTTACGGATCGCGCCGCAGTGCATATACATCTCATAGCCGAACTCCTCAACAACTTTTAAGTGGCTCGGACCGTCTACCTTTTCGATCACAAGTCCCTTATTTCCCACTGGAATTACGAGGTATGCGTCTTCTTTTGTCTGTTTCGCCAGCTGTGCCAGGATACCGTGGGCGGCATCCTGGAGACGGATCCCTCTTGCAGCGGCTTTTCCCAGAGGAATCAGCGCCGGGCCGAGACGGTAGGTGTGGGATCTGTCGTCGCGGATCACATATTTCTTCTCGCAGAACGTCTGCAGAATCCGGTGCACCGTGCTCGGGGGCAGCTCCATCGCCTCTGCCAGCTCCGCGATTGAGAAATTGCGGTTTTTTTCTTTCAGGACTTCCAATAGCTCCATGGAGCGGAGAAGACTTTGTATCATTCGGTTTTTCCTTCCTCCGTATCGTCCTCAACTACAACGGAGGATGTTTTTTCTTCCGGTACGTTTTCCTCTTTTACAGAGTCTTTTTCGTCTGTGGGTTCCGGACATGCTGTCTCTTCGGAAGCTTTAGTCTCTTCTTTTTTTACGGAATCATCCGCAGCGTCTGTGTCTTTTCCGGAATTGATCGTAATATAAGTTCTCTCTGGAGCAGGTTCTGTCTTTTCTTCTGTTTCCTCAGAAGGAGTCTCCTCTTCCTCGTATTCATGAAAATCCTGGTCCAGCTCATCGTTGAAGGATTTTAATTTCAGATAGTAGGAGATACCGGCCGCAACTGCGCCGCCGAGCATCGCGCCAAATGCGATAAGAAGGCCTGATTTCTTTTTTGACATGGTTTATTCTCCTTTCCGCTGCATTACGCGGTTCCGAAAATCTGAGGATTCCGCCTGCAGCCGCCAGTCTGCTATTTATAATCATAATCGAATTCCAGGGAAAATGAAAGACATAATTATGAAAAAAGTTAAAAAAATGTATAAATTATCCAAGTAAATTGCCGGATTTCACCAGAAAATGGGAACTAGACAGCACAGTGGCATGCAGACCCGCAGAGAGGTTCACAAATTTTTCATAAAATAATTAGCACTCGTGACTTGACAGTGCTAACAACATGTGCTATAACATGACTTGTGACGAGGGGTCAGGGAAAAGACCTGAGTCAGACTGAAGAAGATAAAAAATGAAAAAGAATTGTGACTGAAATTACAGGATAGTCGCAAGAGCTTGTAAAATGACAAGGAGGAGTCAGTAATGAAATTAGTACCATTATTTGACAGAGTTGTTTTAAAACAGTTAGTAGCAGAAGAGACCACAAAATCCGGTATCGTTCTTCCGGGTCAGGCAAAGGAAAAACCGCAGCAGGCAGAAGTGATCGCTGTTGGTCCTGGCGGAGTTGTTGACGGCAAAGAAATCAAGATGCAGGTAAAACCGGGCGATAAGGTAATCTACTCCAAGTACTCCGGAACAGAGGTAAAGGTAGAGGAAGAGGATTATATCATCGTTAAGCAGAATGATATCCTTGCAGTGATCGAATAATCGGAGAAATTATATCCGGGCCGCGTGTGCGAAGCGTTCAGGGCGGTCTGAAATTCAGAATTCAGAATTCAGAACGAAGTAACCGCAAAATGGTTACAGGAAATCTTGATTGGAGGAATCTTAACATGGCTAAGGAAATTAAATATGGCGTTGAAGCCAGAAAAGCTCTTGAAGCTGGTGTAAATAAACTTGCTGATACTGTCCGCGTAACGATCGGACCGAAAGGAAGAAACGTTGTTCTTGACAAATCCTTCGGCGCTCCGCTTATCACAAACGATGGCGTAACGATCGCGAAAGAGATCGAGTTAGAAGATCCGTTTGAGAATATGGGCGCACAGCTTTTAAAGGAAGTTGCCACAAAGACAAACGATGTTGCCGGTGATGGTACAACAACAGCTACTGTTCTCGCACAGGCAATGGTTAACGAAGGTATGAAGAACCTGGCTGCAGGCGCTAACCCGATTGTATTAAGAAAGGGTATGAAGAAAGCCACAGACGAGGCTGTCAAAGCGATCGCTGAGATGAGTGAGCCGATCAGCAGCAAAGACCAGATCGCAAGAGTAGCTGCAATCTCCGCAGCGAGCGATGAGGTCGGTGAGATGGTTGCAGACGCAATGGAGAAGGTTACAAACGACGGCGTTATCACCATCGAAGAGTCCAAGACAATGAAGACAGAACTTGACCTTGTAGAAGGTATGCAGTTCGACCGTGGATATATTTCCGCATATATGTGCACAGATATGGAGAAGATGGAGGCAACTCTTGATGATCCGTATATCCTGATCACAGACAAGAAGATCGCTAACATCAACGATATCCTTCCGCTCCTTGAGCAGATCGTAAAGACAGGTGCAAAGCTTCTCATCATCGCTGAGGACATCGAGGGCGAGGCTCTCACAACTCTTATCGTCAACAAGTTAAGAGGTACATTCAGTGTTGTAGGTGTTAAGGCTCCGGGCTATGGCGACAGAAGAAAAGAGATGTTAAAGGATATCGCGATCTTAACAGGCGGTACCGTGATCTCCGATGAGCTTGGTCTTGATCTCAAGGATGCTACAATGGAGCAGCTGGGCCGTGCAAAATCCGTTAAGGTTCAGAAGGAGAACACCATCATCGTTGACGGTCTCGGCGATAAGAAAGAGATCGCTGACAGAGTCGCTCAGATCAAGGGCCAGATCGAAGAGACAAAGTCCGACTTCGACAGAGAGAAACTTCAGGAAAGACTTGCAAAACTCGCTGGCGGTGTTGCAGTGATCCGCGTAGGTGCTGCTACTGAGACAGAGATGAAGGAAGCGAAACTCCGTATGGAAGATGCTCTTGCGGCTACGAAGGCAGCTGTTGAGGAAGGTATCATCGCAGGCGGCGGATCTGCTTATGTTCATGCAGCAGAGAAGGTTGCAGCCGTTGTAAATGAGATGGAAGGCGACGAGAAGACAGGCGGAAAGATCATCTTAAAGGCTCTTGAAGCTCCGTTATTCCATATCGTATCCAACGCAGGCCTTGAGGGCGCTGTGATCGTTAACAAAGTTAAAGAGCTCCCGGTTGGCCAGGGCTTCGATGCTTACAATGAGACATTCGTTGATATGATCAAAGCAGGTATCCTTGATCCGGCTAAGGTTACAAGAAGTGCATTACAGAACGCGACAAGCGTTGCTTCCACACTTCTTACAACAGAGTCTGTTGTTGCAAACATTAAAGAAGAGACTCCGGCAATGCCGGCAGGTGCAGGCGGAATGGGCGGAATGATGTAATCCGTCTCCGAAACTGCAAAATTTCAGGAAAATTAATAAAGCCATCGGCGGTTCTGTGAGCCGTCGGTGGCCTTTTTTCATATGACAGGAAATTTATGGGAATTCCCTGTCACATAAAAAGGTACGAACAGTTCAGGGCATTTTTGAGAGCCTGCTGTTCTGGTATTCCCCGGACCAGGTCACATCCCGGTCGAACCAGGAGAGAGGCGGGAATGCTCTGGCATCCTCCTCGCTGGAAAACTCGATCTCCGCAAGCATGAGACCGGCGAATTTTCCCTCGAAGATATCGAATTCCACAGTGAGATCTTCACGGCCCGGGACCGGGAGCAGATAGCGTTTTTTTGTGAGAATATTTCCGTCAGCTTTTGTGAGAAGATGGGCGTAGGCCTCCTTTGTCAGCGGGAGATTATATTCCTCTCTGGCAAGAAGCCCCTTGGATTTGTAGGTGAGATAGCAGGTATCGTCCTCCTTACGCACCCGGATTACCGGCTCTGTGCAGAGGTAGGCCTGTTCGATTTCATGACAGGGGAAAGACTCGTAGTTTTCAGGCGGGGCCGTGACAAGAAATTTGCGTTCGATTTCCATAATTATGTCCTTTCTGTATCCTGTATATGGAGGAACTTTCTGAACTGAAAATTCCGCACAATACAGTGGTGATAGTGGATTTTGCCGATTTGGAATACGAAGCATCAGCAAAATCGTTTGCTGCCTGCGCAAGGCGGGAACAGTAACATATTGTAATAAATCATACCATATTGCAAGGAAAAAGTAAGGTCTTTTATTCGCAAATATGGTACAATCATTGTAAGAAAAGTTGCTGTTTATGAATAAAAAATCCCTGAATGGCAGTGGGAATGGAAAAATATCTGGCAACTGGTCATACCTTGATGATAAAAATAGAAGGAGGAACAGCGTATGTGGACAAGGGCAGAATTAAAAGCCAGAGCGAAAATGTGTCTGAGCCGTTATTACTGGGCGGCGTTTCTTGTGAGCCTGATCTTTGCGATCCTCAGTGGATTCGGCGGATCGAACGTGAATACCCAGAGAATTACAAGTTATCTGGAGCAGAATGAATCAGGAAACGGTCAGACTGATCAGAGCAGTCTCATCCTTGGCGAGCTGGGAGGAGATGGAAGTCTTAGCGAAAATACTGGGAGTGGTCTTGCCAGCGGGATCGAGCTTGTCCCGGGACTTGGTGACGCCTACGGACCGGGAGCCGGAAATGCCGGATCTATGGTTGCGAGCAACCTGTTTTACCGGCTTTTCGCGGGGGCTGTGATCGTTATTGTGATCATTTCCGTAGTGATCGGGATTTTTGTACAGCCATTGTTTGAGATCGGACGAAACAGATTTTATATGGAGAGCCGCGTGACGGGACAGTCGGCGGGCATTGGAAAACTCTTCTGGGGATTTTCCAACGGATATTTAAAACTCGTGGGGACCCAGTTCCTTCGCTCTTTGATTACAGAGGGCATCATGTTCCTGTGCATGGCACCGGGATTACTGACACTTGCATTTAACAGATTCCTGTCTGACTGGATGGGAAGCGCTGTTCTGATGGCCTGTGGTGCCGCAGTGGGAGCCTGCTTTTCCATCTACTTCCAGTACTGCTATCTGATGGTGCCGTATATTCTTGCTGAGAATCCGGATATGAAGGCGAGAGAAGCTTTAAGACTCTCAAAAGAGATGATGGACGGACAGAAGTGGAACGCGTTCGTTCTTGGTCTTTCCTTCATAGGATGGCAGCTCCTCGGAACGTTGCTCTGCGGTATCGGTACCTTCTTCGTTCAGCCGTATGTGGATGCGACCTTTGCGGAGCTCTACGCAGTTCTCCGCGGACCGTATTCCGGACGGCTGAATGGATTCGGCGGGGAACCGTTTGTACAGAATTATGCGAGTTATGGCGGTCAGTATGTGGAGCCGGACAGCGTAAGAGACGTTGACGGCAATGGAAATTACGGCGGTGGTTACGGTACCTGTGGAAACGAAAATATGAACAATGGGTATGAGCCGAATCCGGAACAGGCTACAGCAAAGAACCGCGGAACGGATGTGAAAAGGTCCGAAGGCGGACCCGGACGCGGATATTACCTGAATGGAAAGTTCTATCCGTATGCGGATGATGAGAAAAGTGAAGAGTAAGCTTCCGGAAAACTTTCGGCGGCAGATCAGCAAAGAAAGGTGAGAAATTTCAAATGGCAAAAGTATATGCATTTGTTGCAGACGGCATGGAAGAGGTAGAGTGTCTGGCTGTGTGTGATTGCTTGAGAAGAGCGAAGGTGGATGTGAAACTCGTCTCCATCATGGGAAGAAAGATGGTGACAGGTTCCCATGGATTTAAGATCGAGGCGGACTGCCTGTTTGAGGAGATCGAGGACGATGCAGATGTATTGTTCCTTCCGGGGGGACTCGTTGGAACGAACAATCTGAAAGCGCACAAGGGACTGGCAGAGATGTTAAAAGCCCATGCGGCATCGGGAAAACGTCTGGCTGCGATCTGTGCGGCACCGAGTATCTTAGGGGAGCTTGGCCTCGTGAAAGGCCACCGCGCCACATGCTATCCGGGCTTTGAGACGAAGATGGAGGGCGCGGACTGCAGAGGCGACGGCATCATCACAGACCGCCTGATCAGCACCGGGCGCGGTATGGGCTGGGCAATCGACCTTGGTTTAGAGCTTATCAAACTCCTGGTCAGCGAAGAAGAGGCTGAAAGGATCAAGGCAGCGATCCAATACATAAAATAGCCGTATGTTTGTGTAAATACAGGTATTCATCAGAAAGTTTTGGAATGCCCGGTGCACCAGGGCATTCCTTTTTGGCGCGGCAGGCCGCTGAAAGAATGTCAGGAACAGCAGATACGGAAGTCTGCGCCTGGAAAAAATTAAGGAAAACCGTAAAACCCCTGTGTTTTTCTGGAATTTTTACAATTTAGGTCTGGTCTTTTCAAACGTCTTATGTTATAATTTCAAGCGGTGCTATGTGCGCGTGACGGAGAAGTGATGCCTGAGGGCGGATTTTTCGCTGAGCGGCGGTCATAATGCCGGAAAACGTGTAACGCCAAAAAGCGGCAGTTACGAGATTATACGGGCGGGAAATTCCTATTCCCTGCTATCGATATATTTAAGGAGGAACTCATAAAATGAGCGTACAGGTGGAGAATTTAGAGAAGAATACGGCAAAACTTACAATCGAAGTGCCGGCAGAAAAGTTTGAGGAGGCTGTACAGCACTCCTATAATAAGAATAAGGGTAAATTCAATATCCCGGGCTTCAGAAAAGGAAAAGCTCCGTTCAACATGATCAAGAAAATGTACGGTGTTGGCGTATTCTACGAGGATGCTGTTGATGAAGTGATCGACGCAAGCTATCCGGACGCTGCAAAAGAGAGCGGTCTTGAGATCGTTTCCCGTCCGTCTATTTCCATTGAGGAGATCGAGGAAGGCAAAGCTTTCGTTTACACAGCAGTTGTAGCTGTTAAGCCGGAAGTTACTCTTGGCGAGTACAAGGGTGTAGAAGTCCAGAAGACAAAATCTGAGGTTACAGAAGAAGATATCGAGACAGAGATCAAGCGTGCAAGAGAGAAAAACTCCCGCCTTATCACTGTTGAGGACAGAGGTATCGAGGATGGAGATCAGGTAACAATCGATTTCGACGGTTCCGTAGACGGAAAGAGATTCGAGGGCGGCAAGGCTGAGGACTATCCGCTTACAATCGGTTCCCATACATTTATCGATAACTTCGAGGAGCAGTTAATCGGTAAGACAACTGGCGAAGAGTGCGAAGTAAACGTAACATTCCCGGCTGAGTACCATGTAGAAGAGTTAAAGAGCAAACCGGCTGTATTCAAAGTAAAAGTAAAAGAGATCCAGAGAAAAGAGCTTCCGGAAGCTAACGATGATTTCGCAAGCGAAGTATCTGATTTCGATACAATGGAAGAGTACAAGAAAGACCTTACAGAGAAGTTACAGGCTGAGAAGATTGAAGCAGCTAAGACAGCAGACGAGGATAAGGTTGTTGCTAAGGTAATCGAGAACGCAACAATGGAGATTCCGGATCAGATGGTTGAGGAGCAGGTAAACGGCATGGTTAACGACTATGCGCGCAGACTTGAGAGCCAGGGAATTTCCTTCAAGCAGTACGTTGAGATTACAGGCATGACAGCTGAGAAGATCGGCGAGCAGATGAAGCCGCAGGCGATCAAGAGAATCCAGACAAGACTCGTTCTTGAGGCAGTTGTAAAGGCTGAGAACATCCAGGCTGACGACGCAGCGGTTGAAGAGCAGTTCGACAAGATGGCTGAGGACTTCAAGATGGATAAAGAACAGATCAAAGGTATGTTCGGCGAAGAGCAGATGGCACAGTTAAAGGAAGATCTTGCAGTTCAGAAAGCAATCGACTTCCTTGTAGCTGAGGCTAAGTTCGTTGACTAAGTAAAGCAACATACTTTACGACTAATCTGCACGGAAAACATGGTGGGGAATGGTCCGACAGAGGACCAGGAACCGCATACAGAGGGGGTTGCTGCGGAGAGTTTTTCTGCGGCAATCCCTAATCGGTTATACAGGGATAGTTCCAAAATATGTGGAAAAAGGTGGATTTCTGCCGGGCCGGTCTCAGACGCAGGTGACAGATTCACCGGAAAATGCATAAAAAGGAATACTCTGGTAACAGATATAAAAGAAAAGATGGAGGAAAAAATATGAGCTTAGTACCTTACGTGCTTGAATCTACAAGCAGAGGAGAGCGTTCCTACGATATCTATTCCAGATTATTAAAAGACCGTATCATTTTCCTCGGGGAGGAAGTAAATGACGTGACAGCAAGCCTTGTTGTTGCACAGCTTCTTTTCCTGGAGTCCGAGGATCCGAATAAGGACATCAATCTTTATATCAACAGTCCGGGCGGTTCCGTAACGGCCGGCATGGCGATCTATGATACGATGAATTATATTAAATGTGACGTGTGCACCACCTGTATCGGCATGGCTGCAAGCATGGGCGCATTTCTTCTCTCCAGCGGCGCGAAGGGCAAACGTTTCGCACTTCCGAATGCGGAGGTCATGATCCATCAGCCGTCCGGCGGAGCTCAGGGACAGGCGACAGAGATCAAGATCGTCGCAGAGCAGATCTTAAAGACAAAAGAGAAGCTCAACAAGATCCTGGCTGCAAACACAGGTCAGCCGCTTGACGTGATCGCCCGCGACACAGAGAGAGACAACTACATGACAGCCGAGGAAGCTGCCGCATACGGTCTGATCGACCGCGTGATCTCCGGCCACTAGGACCGGACGGCGCGAAGGCGGAGAACAGTGCCGGAGCGCAGCGAGACATAAAGAATTTAGAATTGAGGTGCGAACATGCCAGTAAGACCAGAGGAAAAGATCAGATGCTCCTTCTGCGGGAAGAATCAGGATCAGGTCAGAAAAATGATCGCCGGTACCAACGGCGTCTATATCTGTGACGAGTGTATCGAACTCTGCAGCGAGATCCTTGAGGAAGAACTTGGAAACGAGGAGGAGGAGAGACCGGACTTCTCCGGCATCAACCTCTTAAAACCGAAGGAGATCAAGGAATTCCTGGACGACTATGTGATCGGACAGGATGAGGCGAAGAAAGTTCTTTCCGTGGCTGTTTACAATCATTATAAGAGAATCACATCGAAGAAGGAAAGTGATGTTGATCTTCAGAAGAGCAATATCCTGATGCTCGGTCCGACCGGATCCGGTAAGACCTACCTGGCGCAGACACTTGCGAAGCTTCTGGGTGTTCCGTTTGCGATCGCAGACGCGACGACACTGACCGAGGCCGGTTATGTCGGCGAGGACGTGGAGAACATCCTCTTAAAACTGATCCAGGCAGCAGACAACGATGTGAGCCGTGCGGAGTACGGTATCATCTACATTGATGAGATCGATAAGATTACAAAGAAATCCGAGAACGTGTCCATTACCCGTGATGTTTCCGGCGAGGGCGTACAGCAGGCATTATTAAAGATTTTGGAAGGCACCGTTGCAAGTGTACCGCCGCAGGGCGGCAGAAAGCACCCACAGCAGGAGCTGATCCAGATCGATACGACGAACATCCTGTTCATCTGCGGCGGTGCTTTCGATGGCCTTGAGAGAATTATCGAGTCCAGACTGGAGACAAGTTCTATCGGTTTCGGCGCGAAGATCGTGGATAAGAAGAATACGGATATCAGCAAGCTGTTGAAACAGGCGATGCCGCAGGATCTCACGAAATTCGGCCTGATCCCGGAGTTTGTGGGAAGAGTTCCGGTTATGGTATCCTTAGATCTTCTGGATGAGGATGCCCTTGTGCGGATCCTTACAGAGCCGAAAAATGCTCTCGTGAAACAGTACCAGAAGTTATTTGAGCTGGATGACGTGAAGCTGGAGTTCACTCCGGATGCTGTCCATGAGATCGCCCATATGGCAGTCGAGAGAAAGACAGGAGCCAGAGGACTCCGCGCGATCATGGAATCCGTCATGATGGATACGATGTACGAAGTTCCGTCCGATTCCAACGTGGGAATCTGCACCGTGACGAAGGACGCGGTGGACGGAAAGGAAAAGCCGGAGGTCGTTTACCGCGACGTGACGGTGCCGAAAAAGGCACTGGCTGGAAGATCCAGAAAAGACAGCAACGGGGAGATCGCGTAACGGACGGCGTTTCCGTATGAGAAAAATTGGAACTGCAGGACCCGTATCCCGCAGATAAGAGGGGCTGCTGCGAACAGAAATGTCACGGCAGCCTTTTTACGCAATAAAAGTTTGCATGTAACTGCTGGCAGATATCTGAAAAGCCAGACAGTTATGTTCATAGGAGAAATGAATGGAAGATAAGAAAATTACGATGCCGACGGTGGCACTCCGCGGACTCACGATCCTTCCGGGAATGGTACAGCATTTCGATATCAGCCGGGAAAAATCGATCCGCGCCATCGAGACAGCCATGATGGGGAACCAGAAGGTATACCTCGTGACCCAGCGTCATCCGGAGCAGGAAACACCTGCAGTCGCGGATCTGTACCAGATGGGAACGATCTCCCAGATCAAACAGCTCGTGAAAATGCCGGGCGGTATCATCCGCGTGATGGTGGAAGGTGAAAAGAGAGCGGCGCTTCTCACTCTGTTTGAGGAGGGATCGTATCTGGAAGCTGAGGTTGAGGAAGCGCCGATGCAAGAAGAACAGCTTACCGACACTGTGAAGGAAGCCATGAGCCGGATCGTCAAGGAAAAATTAGAGGAATTCGGAAACGCGAATCCGAAGGCCGTGAAAGACTTTATCGGAAGTCTTCTTGTGATCACGGATCTGGAACAGCTTCTGACCCAGACAGCAAATGAATTTCCGTGGGATTTTGCTGTGAAGCAGGAAATGCTGGAGTGTGATTACTGGAGCCATCTGTATGACCGGATCGTGTACTACCTGATGCGGGAACTTGAGATCCTTATGATCAAGCGGGATTATCAGGGAAAAGTGAAGGAGCACATCGATAAGAACCAGAGGGATTATATTTTAAGGGAAGAATTAAAAGTGATCCGTGAGGAACTGGGAGATGACAGCGGGACAGAAGATGCCGACGGATATATGGAACAGCTGGAAAAGCTGAACGCAGACAAGGAAACGAAGGAAAAGATCAAAAAAGAGATTCAGCGTTTCAAGGGCATGCCGGGAGGAAGCCAGGAGGCGAATGTTCTCCGTACCTATATCGAGACGGTGCTTGAGATGCCGTGGAAGAAGGTCTCAAGGGATAATCAGGATATCATTCACGCGAAGGAGATCCTGGAGGAGGATCATTATGGTCTGGAGAAGGTTAAGGACCGTGTACTGGAATTCCTTGCGGTCCGTGCCCTCACAAAGAAAGGAACAAGCCCGATCCTCTGCCTTGTGGGACCGCCCGGAACAGGTAAGACCTCCATTGCGAGATCGGTTGCCCGTGCCCTCGGAAAGAAGTATGTCCGGATCAGTCTTGGCGGCATTCACGATGAGGCGGAGATCCGCGGACACAGAAAGACATACGTGGGAGCAATGCCGGGGCGTATCGCCGATGCGATGCGTCAGGCAGGTGTGGCAAACCCGTTAATGCTTTTAGATGAGATCGATAAGGTCTCTGCCGACTATCGGGGAGATGTCTCCTCAGCACTTTTGGAGGTCCTTGATGGGGAGCAGAACGTGAAGTTCCGCGACCACTATCTGGAGATCCCGCTGGATCTCTCAGGCGTTCTCTTTATCGCGACGGCAAATGATGCGTCGACGATCCCGAGACCGCTCCTTGACCGTATGGAGGTTATCGAGGTATCCAGCTATACAGAGAACGAGAAGTTCCATATCGCAAAGAAGTATCTCATTCCGAAACAGTTAGAGAGAAACGGCCTTACGGAGGAGATGCTTTCCTTCAGCGACAAGGCGCTGGAGAAGATCATCCACAACTATACGAGAGAGGCCGGTGTGAGAAATCTGGAGCGCCGGATCGGTGAGATCTGCAGAAAAGCGGCGAGGGAGTTTCTGGAGAAGAAGAAAAAAACTGTGCATATCACAGAGGGAAATCTTCAGAAGTATCTCGGAAAAGAGAAGATCACCTTCGAGAATGCCAATGAGGAGGACGAGGTCGGAATCGTGAGAGGCCTCGCGTGGACAAGCGTCGGCGGCGACACACTTCAGATCGAAGTGAATGTAATGCCGGGCGATGGAAAGCTTCAGATGACAGGACAGATGGGTGATGTCATGAAAGAATCCGCGCAGATCGCGCTGACTTACGTTCGTTCCGTGGCAGACCGGTACGGTGTGGAGAGCAGGTATTTTAAGGAACATGACCTGCATTTACATATCCCGGAGGGTGCAGTGCCGAAGGATGGTCCGTCTGCGGGCATTACGATGGCAACAGCCATGCTCTCCGCGGTGACCGGAAAGAAGGTCCGCGCAAGCGTTGCCATGACAGGTGAGATCACATTGAGAGGCCGGGTACTGCCGATCGGCGGATTAAAGGAAAAGACATTGGCAGCAAGAATGGCACATATGAAGAAGGTTCTTGTGCCGGATAAGAACCGTCCGGATATGGCGGAGATCTCGAAGGAGATCACGAAGGGCATGGAGATCGTGTTTGTGAAGACCATGGATGACGTAGTTCGTGAAGCGTTTGTGTAATATAAGGAGAAATATATGGTAATCAGAAATGTGGAACTTGAGACCGTCTGCGGTGTGACGAGCACACTGCCGGAGAACACGCTGCCGGAGTTCGCCTTCGCGGGAAAATCAAACGTGGGAAAATCTTCCCTGATCAACGCGCTCATGAACCGGAAGGCGCTGGCGAGAACGTCCTCCCAGCCGGGAAAGACCCAGACGATCAACTTTTATAACATCAACGGAGATCTCTACTACGTGGATCTTCCCGGCTACGGCTACGCGAAAGTTCCGCAGTCTGAGAAGGTAAAATGGGGCAAGATGATCGAGAACTATCTCCACAAGTCCCAGATGCTAAAGTGCGTCTTCCTTCTTGTGGATATCCGCCACGAGCCGTCCGCCAACGACAAGACCATGTACGACTGGGTCGTTTACAACGGCTTCCGCCCGGTCATCATCGCCACAAAGCTCGACAAGATCAAGCGCAGCCAGATCCAGAAGCAGGTAAAACTCATCCGCACCGGTCTCGGCATGGAAAAGCAGGATATTCTGATCCCGTTCTCCGCCGAGACAAAGCAGGGCAGAGAGGATATCTGGAATCTCATCGACAAGATGGCAGCCGGAGAAGATCTCCTGACCGCCGAGGAGGAGATCCAGGCGGAGAAAGCTGCGGAGTGGGCGGCGAAGAAGGCTGCTAAGGAGGCACAGCAGGACCTTTAAATTTCAGAAGTACTGAAAAAACGGCATCTGCCGCAGAATTTTTACTGCGGCAGGTGCCGTTTTCACGTACGTTAAGAAAATTTGCCGGAGACAGACTTCAAAACGCATATCTCAGCCTTTCATCAAGGTCTTCATCACATAAGCGTAGATATCCTGACTCCGCTCCTTCCAGTGGCTGGCCATAGTCTCGGCCTGGTCTTTGTCGGGGACGGAGAGGTCGAAGCCGATGAGGACAGATTTGCCTTCCCGGACTTCACAGTGGACGATATAGTCCTGATTTGTGGATTTATAGAAATCGGAGATGACGCCGACCTCGTTTCTTAAGCGGAATTTGTTCTCCTTTAAGTAGCTGTCGATATCCTCGATGATCGCCGGGGAGATGTTGTTTCCGAAGAAGGAGAGAGTGTCATCTCCCTCTTTGGTGATCTCATAGCGGGAGGAGTTATGGGTGGATTCCATCCGGATCAGCCCCGCTTCTTTCAGTTCGTTTAACGCCTGCTGGAGCGTAAAGTATGTCGTATATTCGTGATCCAGGAAGAAATCCGTGAGCTGGGAGTTTGTCAGCGGAAAATTGACGTGGTCCAGCATGTAGAGGATCATTAATTTGTAGAGCGTGATCGGATCAGATAACATACGCAGGTGCTCCTTTGGCAAAAAATCATTGGTAACGGTGAAAAACACAGTTACACGGGATGCGGTGATCAGGCGGAACCGGTCTTACAGGCAGAACACGGGAAGCTCCTTTTAATCACTGCGAATACATCTATTTTACAGGTTTCCACAGCGGTATTCAAGCCCTTTTTCTTCCATCATATGAAAAAGGTCGAAATTTGTAGTGAATTTGCTCAGGAAATGTGCTATGATGATACCACGTAATAAATCAGCAGGTCTGAGCATATGCCTGCGATGACCATAAGAAAGTACAGGCTGGCAGATGCTTCTTACAATGCGGAATCGGAAGCGTTGGCGGAACCTGCAGCCTTCGTACATAATCGGATTATAAATATAAGGTGAAAAATATATGAGAGAACGGATCATGCGCCTTTCCAGAGGAATCGTGGACGCGGAGATGCCGAAGCTGTTTCTGGATCCTGTGAAGATCGAGGAGACTCTGGGGAGCGATACGGTTTATAAAAGAGAGCTATACTTAGCAAGTGAGAACAATTTATATATCAAAGGCCTTGCCTACTCAAGCCACAGCCGCGTGAAGATCTTAAAGAACGCCTTCGGGGGCCTGAGAAACCATATTGTCTACGAAGTCGACACCTCCTGGTGCGAGAACGGAGACCTGATCAAGGGAAACTTCACGCTTGTAACAAACAGCGGAGAACTGGAGGTTCCTTTTCTTTTTCGTGTGGAAATGATCGAGTCTGTCCGCGTCCTGTCCACATTAAAGTCTATGGATGATTTTGTTGAGTTGGCGAAAAAGGATATGGAACTGGCGCTGCGCCTCATGGAGTACCGGGATTTTACGGAAGCGCCGCTGTTTAAGGATCTGCGGATCCGCACGATCTATGAAGGCTTAAGGGGACACGGAAACCGCCAGAATGCCCTGGAGGAATTCTTTCTGGCGACGGGAGTGAAGGAACCCATCGAGCTGACCTTATCCACGGCAAAGAAGGTCTATGACAAGCCGAAGGATATCGTGAATGACAAGGTCGTCCTGCGGAAAAACACATGGGGCTATCTCTACATGGAGGTCCGCGCTGACGGCGATTTCATCGAGATTCCGAAGAAGGTCATCACTCAGGCGGATTTCGAAGAGGACCGTCTGGATCTGCGGTTCAGGATCCACCCGGAGAGGATGCATAAGGGAAAGAACCTCGGCGCGATCCGCCTTCTTACCGTCCACGGCGACACCGTGATCCGGATCGAGGCTATGGGAGAGGAGCCGGATAGAAAGCGCGCTGAGGGCGAAATCAGCAAAGCGGGTATCTGCCGGTACATGAAGCTCCGTGAGGCCTACGAGAGCGGTCTCTACGAGAAAAAAGCTGTCCTCGGAAAGATCCAGAACGAGCTGGATGCCATCCGCGGCGCAAACGGCGGCTCTGTGATCCTGTCCCTCCTGCAGGCAGAAACTTATCTGGACGCGGAGAGACCGGATCAGGCGGCTTTATGTCTGGACGATGCGTGGGATACTGTCTCTGCCCTCAGAGACCGGATTGGAACCCTCTACTGTTATTACCAGTACCTGCAGTACCGTCTGGAACCGGACGAGGAGAAGAAGGACGCTGTGGTCCGTCTGTTCAGGAAAAAGCTGGAGGACGTCAACGGCCGGTTCTATCTGCAGCTTTTGCAGTTAAAGATGCTGCCGGAGATGTACGAGGAGGAGGAAGCCCTCGCGGAGAGCTTTAAGATGCAGTTTAAGAACGGCTGCCGCAGCCCGTTCCTCTATATTGAGACGGTGCGTCTCTTCGGGAAGAATCCGGAACTCTTAAAGACGATGGATGCCTTTGAGATCCATGCCCTCTACTACGGAGTCATGAATGGCCTTGTGGGGCAGGAACTGGCAGAGCGGATCTGCGCGCTGGCGCCGGGAGCGAAATTCTTCCACCGCCTGTATTACCGCCTGCTCGCGAAGCTCTATGAGAAGTATCCGGAAAAGGACATGCTGACGGCGGTGTGCTGTCTGTTAATTAAGGGAAATGCCCGCGGAAAAGAGAGCTTTTCCTGGTATGAGAAGGGAATCAATGAGGAGATCAGCCTCACGAGGATTTACGAATACTTCCTCTATGCACTGCCGGAGGATTATGATAAGATGATGCCGCGTCAGGTACTGCTGTACTTCTCCTATGAGAGCGCTCATCTGGACCAGAAGAGCCGAGCAGCCCTCTATGCCAATGTGGCGGCCTATATTCCGCAGGACGATCCGCTCTATAAAAAGTACGAGCGGGAGATGGAAAAGTTTGCCATGGAGCAGCTTTTTGAGTCCCGGATCAACAGGAAACTTGCGGTGATCTACAAACATATCATCTACCGCGATATGATCGATAATCAGGTGGCCCGGGTGCTGCCCGGTATCTTAAAGGCAAACCGGATCCAGGTGAAGGATGCGGCGATGAAGTATGTGATCGTTTCCAACGAGATCCTGACCGGTGAGGATGCCTACCCGCTGCAGAATCAGACCGCCTATGTGCCGTTGTTCTTTGAGGACAGTGTGATCATGTTCCAGGATACCTTCGGAAACCGGTACATGGATGTGGAATATACGAAGGAGCCGGTTCTCGATGAAAAGGAACTGGAAGAAAAATGCTTTGAGATGTACCCGGACCACCCGATGTTAAAGATGAAGGCGTGTCTGGAGATCATGGAGAAAAAGGACCTTGAGAAGGAAGATGTGACCGGGATCGAGACTGCTCTGGATACACTTCCGGTGAAGCCGGCCTACCAGCAGAAAATGCTGACGAGGATCATTTCCTACTACCGAGCGGCGCTTCTGGGCGACGATGAGGCCATGGATGCGGAGGGCGGAGCGTACCTTTTAAAGCTTGACAAGAGGACGCTCTCCAGACTGGAACGAGTGGATGTCTGCGAGACACTGATCGTCCAGAATTACATGGTTCAGGCATACGAGATGATAAGGGAGTTCGGCGAGGAGCAGATCCGTGTGAAACGTCTCGCGGCTCTGGTATCCCAGCTGATCCTAGACCGGATGTTCGAGGAGGATGACCTGCTCCTCCACCTTGCGGGGCGTGTATTTTCGGACGGACACGGGGACAGCGTGATCCTGGATTATCTCTGCGAGCATTATAACGGCAGCGGGGAATCCATGTTCAGGATCCTTGCGGAAGCTGTGAAGACCCATGTGGAGACATACGACCTTGAGGAGCGCCTGCTGGCCCAGTGCCTGTTCTCTGGCTGTGAGAAGCATATGGACACGGTATTTGACCTTTACGCGTCGAGAAAAGAGACCAGCGATGTGATCGTGAAGGCGTACTTTACGGTGAAGTGTACGGAATACTTCCTGCGTGACACAGTCCCGGGGGATAAGGTATTCGCTTATCTGGAGGGCGCGATCCACGGTATGGAGCTTCGGAAGGTGCCGGAGATCTATCTTCTGGCGCTGGCGAAATTTTATTCGACTCTGGCACAGATCACTGAGGAGCAGAAGACCCTGCTCTCCCGGATGATGGATATCCTTTCTGCCAGAGGCATGGTATTCGCGTGGTACAAGGATCTTGCAAAATATGTGGATATGCCGGGCGAGGTCATGGATAAGGAGATCATCGAGTACCATGGACGGCCGGACGGAAGACCGATCTTAAAGATCAGGATCCTGCCGGACGAGGAAGAGTTCCATGAGGAAGAGATGAACATGGTCTATAAAGGGATCTATGTGCGCCAGAAACTCCTGTTTGACGGCGAGATCATGGAGTACGAGATCTGGGAGAATGAGGATGGCAGACAGGTGAAAAAGGCGGAGGGCGAAGTGACCTGCAGCGAACCGGCAACGGGGGACAAGGGAAACCGCTTCACGGCTTTAAATGCCATGAACCTTTATCTCGGAATGAAGGACGACCGGAAATTAAAAGAAAGCATGACAGAATATGTGACGGACAGTCAGATCGCGAAAAAACTGTTCCGTCTGGCATAATGAGGACAAATAAATGGAGAAACTGATCGTTGGCATCGACCTCTGCGATACCTATACTCAGGCGGCTGTTCTGGGCCGTGAGGAGGCGTGGATGCTCCCGACCGTCATCTGCAGAAAAAAATCCGCAGAAGAGTGGTATGTGGGGGAAGATGCATATAAATATACGCTGGTGGGCGAGGGAGTCATTGTTGACAAGCTTTTAAGCCTGGCGGCAAAAGAAGGAACGTCCACCATCGGAGGCATAAAGTATGGCGGAATGGAGCTGCTCCAGAGATTCCTGGGCAGCATCCTCGCCATGGTGCGCGCGGAGTATGGCGGACAGAAGATCGACGAGCTGGTCATCAGCCTGAAAAACATGGAGATGAAGCTTTTGGAGGGACTCACGGCCAGTGTGGAAGCCCTTGGGATCCCGAGAGGAAATGTCCATATCGCAAGCCACACGGAATGCTTCGTCTACTATGTGCTGAACCAGAGAAGAGATGTCTGGGGAGGCCAGGTTGGCATGTTCTCCTTATCCGATGAGGACCTGCGTTACTATGAACTGAAGGTCACGAGAGGGCCGCGCCAGATGACAGCCATCGCAGAGCATGAGGAGCTGGAAGAGGGCTTCAGCCTCAGCGTTCTCGATACAGGCTCCGGGGCAAAGATGGCAGACAAGATCCTGTGTGCCTGCGGAGAGCGGTTTTTACAGAAAAAGATCTTTTCCTCGATCTTCCTGACGGGAAAAGGTTTCGCGAGAACCGACTGGGCGCCGGAATTTATGAAGCAGATCTGTAACCGGAGAAGAGTCTTCGTGGAGACGGCCATCTTCGCGAAGGGAGCTGCCATGAAGGCGGAGGAGTATCTGGACGAGAGGGGTTCCGGGGCTTTTGTCTGCCTCTGTGAGGGAAAATTAAAGTCAACGGTGTCACTGGAAGTCATGAAGCGGGACGCGAAGACGGATATTGAGCTGGCATCCGCCGGTGAGAGCTGGTACGAGGCGAGAAGCGTGGTGGAAGTGATCCCGGACGGAGAGAAGGAGATCAGCTTTACGATTACGCCGCAGCAGGAGCCGAAGAAAAAACGGACCGTGAAGATCGCCCTTGAGGGATTCCCGGACCGCCCGAACAAAACGACGAAGATCCGGGTGGCTGTGGGATTCTTAGATGAGAAGACGATGGTGGTCAAGCTCACGGACCAGGGATTCGGGGAGCTGTTCCCGAAGACGGATGCGGTGGTCCGTCAGGAGGTGACATTATGAGTCTGATTCTCTGCAGACAGGAGCCGGTAACGGTTCCGCTTTATATCGAGGATCTTGGGATCCATATCTACTCCTCCCAGGAGCTCTGCTATGTGATCTACAACAATCCGCTGCTGGTGCTGGAGGACTTTATTGACAAACGCCTGACTGAGTTTTTAAGAAGCGAGCTCCGGATGCCGTTTCTCGCGGAGCGGGTGGAAAAATGGATGGACAGCCACGGGGCAACGGAGGAGATCCTGTACCTGATCCTCAAGGAATGTAATTACTATACCCCGAAGGAGCAGGCGGCTTACCGACAGACCGTGAACGGACTGAAAAAACTCTCAGAGGAGGAGTACGAGAAGCGCCGCGCAGATTATTTCTATGGTCTGGATCTTTTCGGAAAAGCGGTCACGATCTACGAGCAGATCTTAGACGGGGCCGGACGCCATCTCTCCGGGGATTTCCGGGGAAAGGTCTGGAACAATATCGCGGCCTGCTACGCGAAACTCTTCTGTTACCAGAAAGCCATGCATGCCTACGAGAATGCCTGGAATGCGAAACCGGAGGCGGAGTATGTGAAGCGCATGTACTTCCTTACGGTATTGAATCCGGAGCTTTCGCTGAAGGATAAATTCCAGGAGATGATCGGGGAGGACGATAAGGAAGTCTGGAATAAAGAAGTGGAAGAGGCGAGAGAAGAGGCAGAGAAGGCGCCGGAGACGCTGAAGCTTGCTGCCGTATTTGAGAAAGACCCGGCTGGCCGGATCGCGGCGGCGGGGGAGATGTTGAATCAGTGGAAGATGGAATATCGGAGAATGTTATAAGGCAGGCGGCTTGTTTTGTGAGCCGGAAAAGACTTGCGGGACATGTTTCCCTTGACATTTTATCTGGATTCTACTATATTAGGAAAGAGCAGTTGAAAAGTTCAACGGTGATTCTGACCGGACGAAAATAGTTTTGGTCTGAGAAATATAAAAAGGCTGGGAAGAAGAGGAGTACATTTTCTGCACCTTCAGAGAGGACTGACCACAGGCTGGAAGTCGGTCCGGGAATGCAAAAATGGAAGGTAGCTTCGGAGCCGGAATGGTGAAATAAGAGTAGCTGTTCCCGGGGAGAAACCTCGTTAAGAACGAAGAGATGCTGGTTGGAGGATCGTTCTGGATCCGGGACAGTGAATAAAGGTGGTAACGCGGTGATTCGCCCTTTGCATGAGAGTGCAGAGGGCTTTTTCTTATTATGAAAGTGTTGTCAGGCGACGAAACGGACTGCGTGCCTGCACGCAAGGACGGTCAGGCATCTGACAGGCAGGCCAATATGAGTAAGCAGGGCGATAGCCCGGATTACGAATGTTGGCAGCAGCTGAGGGAGCGCCCGGCAGGCGCTGAACAGCTGCCTTTCGAGAGGAGTACATGATGGTAAATAAAGATACAAAACAGAAAAAAGTACGGATCACAAACTGCGAGACCTGCGCCTTTTATACGTACGATGAAGAGTACGGTTACTATGTCTGTGAGGCAGATCTGGACGAGGACGAAATGTCGGCGTTCTTGCGCGGAAGTGATTTTTCCTGCGGATTCTATCAGTTGGATGACGAGTACGCTGTCGTGAGAAAGCAGATGTAGAAAAAAAATCAAGTAAGTCTGCGCATTTTGCGCTGATAATAAAAAAGTAAATTGAAAAGCAGTAACTGCTCCATATTGCCGCAGTTACAAAAAACAATTTTTCAGAAACCCATCGATAAATTTTTAAGGAGAAAACCATGAAAGAACTGGAAAAGACCTACAATCCGGCGGACATTGAGGACCGTCTGTACCAGAAATGGCTGGACAACAAATATTTCCACGCTGACGCGGAGAGAGGAAGACGCGAGGGCAAGAAGCCGTTCACGATCGTAATGCCGCCGCCGAATATCACAGGACAGCTCCATATGGGACATGCCCTCGACAATACGATGCAGGATATCCTGATCCGTTACAAGAGAATGCAGGGCTATGAGGCGCTCTGGCAGCCGGGAACGGACCATGCGGCGATCGCTACCGAGGTCAAGGTCATCGATAAGTTAAAGAAAGAGGGCATCAACAAGAATGACCTCGGACGTGAAGGCTTCTTAAAAGAGGCCTGGAAATGGAAAGATGAGTACGGCACAAGGATCATCAAACAGCTCCACAAGCTCGGCTCCTCCGCTGACTGGGACAGAGAGCGTTTTACGATGGACGCTGGCTGTTCTGAGGCTGTTTTAGAGGTATTCACACGCCTTTATGAAAAAGGATATATCTACAAGGGATCCAGAATCATCAACTGGTGCCCGGTCTGCAAGACATCCATCTCCGATGCTGAGGTAGAGCACAAGGAGCAGGACGGCTTCTTCTGGCACATCAATTACCCGATCGTGGGCGAAGAGGGAAGATTCGTCGAGATCGCCACAACGAGACCGGAGACACTGCTCGGCGATACTGCCGTTGCCGTAAACCCGGAGGACGAGCGCTACAAAGACATCATCGGAAAGATGTTAAAGCTTCCGCTCACAGACCGTGAGATCCCGGTGATCGCCGACGAGTATGTAGACAAGGAATTCGGAACCGGCTGCGTAAAGATCACACCGGCCCACGACCCGAACGACTTCGAGGTCGGAAAACGCCACAACCTGGAAGAGATCTGCATCATGAACGATGACGCGACCATCAATGTTCCGGGCAAGTACTTCGGCATGGACCGCTATGAGGCGAGAAAAGCCATGGTCGAGGACTTAAAGGAAATGGGACTTCTCGTAAAAATCGTTCCGCACAGCCACAACGTTGGTACCCACGACCGCTGCGGCACAACCGTAGAGCCGATGGTAAAACCACAGTGGTTCGTAAAGATGGATGAGATGGCAAAACCGGCCATCGAGGCTTTAAAGAGCGGCAAATTAAGATTCGTTCCAGAGAGCTTCGGCAAGACATATCTCCACTGGCTCGAGGGAATCCGCGACTGGTGTATCTCCAGACAGCTCTGGTGGGGCCACAGGATCCCGGCTTACTACTGTGAAGAGTGCGGTGAGATGACGGTTGCGAAGATGATGCCGGAGAAGTGCCCGAAGTGCGGCTGCACACATTTAAAGCAGGATGAGGACACCCTTGATACCTGGTTCTCCTCCGCGTTATGGCCGTTCTCCACACTGGGCTGGCCGAAAGAGACGGATGAGATGAAATACTTCTATCCGACCGACGTTCTCGTTACAGGATACGATATCATCTTCTTCTGGGTCATCCGTATGGTATTCTCAGGACTTGAGCAGACAGGCGAGTGCCCGTTCAACACTGTCCTGATTCACGGTCTTGTCCGCGATTCTCAGGGACGCAAGATGAGTAAGTCCTTAGGAAACGGTATCGATCCGCTGGAGGTAATCGATAAGTACGGCGCGGATGCTCTCCGTATGACGCTTATGACAGGAAACGCGCCGGGCAACGATATGCGTTTCTACTGGGAGAGAGTAGAGGCCAGCAGAAACTTCGCAAACAAGGTATGGAACGCGAGCCGTTTCATCATGATGAATATCGAGAAAGCGCCGGCAGGCGAGGCAAAGCTTACAGACCTCACGGCAGCAGATAAATGGATCCTCTCCAAGGTCAACGACCTTGCGAAGGAAGTAACGGAAAACATGGACAAGTACGAGCTCGGAATCGCTCTCCAGAAGGTCTACGACTTCGTATGGGAGGAATTCTGTGACTGGTACATCGAGATGGTAAAACCACGTCTCTGGAATGATGAGGACCGGACAAAGGCGGCGGCGATCTGGACCTTAAAGACGGTTCTGATCAATTCCTTAAAGCTCTTACATCCGTTCATGCCGTTTATCACAGAGGAGATCTTCTGCAATTTACAGGACGAGGAGCCGTCCATCATGATCTCCTCCTGGCCGGTATATAAGGATGAGTGGAACTTCGCGGCAGACGAGCACGCGGTTGAGGTCATCAAAGAGGCTGTCCGCGCGATCCGTAACGTGCGCACATCCATGAACGTTCCACCGAGCAGAAAGGCAAAAGTATTTGTTGTGACTGAGGATGCCGATCTCACGGATATCTTCGAGAACAGCCGTGTATTCTTCAGTACCCTTGCTTCCGCCAGCGAGGTAGTGATCCAGAAGGATAAGACAGGAATCGGCGAGGACGCTGTATCCGCAGTGATCCCGAAGGCAGCGATCTATATGCCGTTCGCAGAGCTTGTCGATATCGAGAAGGAGACCGAGCGCTTAAAGAAGGAAGAGGAGCGCCTCACAAAAGAGCTTGCCCGCGTAAACGGAATGCTTGCGAATGAGAAGTTTGTAAGCAAGGCACCGCAGGCGAAGATCGATGAGGAGAAGGCAAAACTCCAGAAGTACACCGAGATGATGGAGCAGGTGAAGACTCGTCTGGCTCAGCTTGGTAAGTAATCGATGAAAATATGACCATGGCATGGAAGTGCTGAATGGTTTCAGCAGGAAAGGGCAGCGAGTGAAATGACCTGCTGTCAGGGCAGCCGCAGGTTTTATGGCCTGTGGCTGTTCATTTTATGGGAGGAGCAGATTGCTGCCGCCACTGTATCATACAGCGTTTTTCGTTCACAAAATACCGTGGGATACAGTAATCTTGTCGAATCTTTCCGACATGTTCTGGTTGCAAAAAATACCATAAACAGGTATCATAAGTGAAAGAAACGCTGCCGTTTACGGCAGATATTTTCTGTACCGGGAATACCGCCAGACAGCGTTCCTATCGCAGGTCACAACAGGAGGCGATTTCTTGGAGTACATAACGATGCAGGAAGCCTGGGATCAGATCGAGGCGATCCCGGGATATGCGAGAAAAAAGAGCAGTCTTTTAAAAGTACGGGAATTCCTTGGTCTTCTGGGAGAACCGGACCGGGAATTTCAGGTGATCCATGTGGCGGGAACCAACGGAAAGGGTTCCGTCTGCGCATTCCTTACTTCCATGATCCGGGAAGCAAAAATTCCCTGCGGGACATTCGTGTCCCCCCATCTTGTGGATATCCGGGAGCGGTTCCTTATAAACGGGGAGATAGTCCCGGAGCCGGATTTTATCAGGGCATTTCTGGAGGTACAGTATGCCTGCGGGATATGGGAAAAGAGAGGAGAGCCCCATCCCACCTATTTTGAATTTTTATTTTACATGGGACTCTGCATATTCCGGAACGCGGGCGTGAGGGTGCTCGTGTTAGAGACAGGAATGGGCGGAACTTACGATGTGACGAATGTGGTGGAAGATCCGCTTGTCTCTGTCATCACGTCCATCAGCATCGATCACACGGCGTTTCTGGGGTCAACGATCCCGGAGATCGCGGCACATAAGGCGGGGATCATAAAGTCCCGGCGTCCTGTGGTGTATGATGACAGTTCACCGGAAGCAGCGGCGGTGATCTTTGCGAAAGCAAAGGAAATGAAATCTGAAGGATTTCCCGTGACTCCGGATGAAGTCCGTCGCGGGATTCGAACCCGTCTCGTAAAATCTCCGGATCCGGTGGATCCGGGCGCGGCGGGATACCAGAAAATGAGCTTTTTCTATCGTGGTGAAGAGATTCTGTTTGAGATCCCATTTGCGGCTCCTTATCAGCTCATGAACGCGGCACTGGCGATCCGGGCACTGGAGGTTTCCGGGCTTCCGGTGACGCCTGGACAGGCGGCAGCGGGGATAAAGAAGGCAAAATGGCCTGCAAGAATGGAGGAGATCAGCTCCGGTGTCTATCTTGACGGGGCCCACAATGAGGACGGGATCCGGGCGTTTCTTGACGCGGCCTGCAGGTTAAAGGAACTTCGGAAGCCGGACCATGTGAGGATTCTGTTTGCGGTTTCCGCGGACAAGGATCATCATAGGATGCTTGGCGAGATCGCAGAGCGGCTGAAACCGGATCTCTGGATCCTGTCGAAAATGGAGTCACACCGGACACTTTCCATAAAAGATCTGGAAGCGGAGGCAGAAGAACTGCGGGCGGAATACGGAGAGAAAACGGAGTGCCGGGTGAGCCAGGATGTGAAACATGCCTTGAAGGAACTGCTTAGCCTGCATGGAGAGCGGGATCTCACGTTTATTGCGGGATCGCTGTATCTTGCAGGGGAAGTAAAGGAACAGATCAGCCAAAGCACAATTTAAGCAGACCGTTCCAGTATGCGGCAAATAAAGCAGAACAGTGGACCGCGGATCTGATCAACAGAGCATTTTCAGGTGCAGATTGACATGCGGTGAGTTCCGGTGACAGTATGCTGCTGCCGGGGCATCAGAGGAGGAGAAAAATGATCAACTTTGAGGAAGAGATCGAGCGCTTCAAGCCGAGTCTTGAGGTGGAGGCGGTCAGCGACGCCATCGTAAAGAGTGACCTCACAGATATGGCAGATATTATGATGGACATCATGAAGGATATCAAAAAGGAAAAGTAATATATGGATGAGATGCAGAAGATCCAGTACGCGGCCAACAGCTACTACAACCGCGGTCTGGAAATGGCAAAGGAGAGAAACCTTTCCGGGGCGGCGAGATTCTTAAAACGCGCCCTGCAGTTTAATAAATACCACACAGATGCCAGAAACCTTCTCGGACTGATCTTTTACGAGATGGGCGAGACGTCAGATGCGCTGATCCAGTGGGTCATCAGCATCAATCTCCAGCCGGATGGAAACCGGGCGGACTACTACCTCGATGAGGTCCAGAGAAAGCCGGGACAGCTTGAGATCGCGAGCCAGATGGTAAAGAAGTTCAATCAGGCATTATTCTATGCCCAGAATGACAGCGATGATCTGGCAGTCCTGCAGCTTAAGAGGATCGTTGACGAGAAGCCGAATTTCGTGAAAGCGCATCTGCTTCTGGCACTTCTCTACATGGAGCACGGGGACTACACGAAAGCCGGAAAATCCCTGTTTAAGGTACTTCAGATCGATAATAATAACGAAAAAGCCACCCGGTACATGGAATACGTAAAGAGCCGTACCGGCAAGGCGGAGGTCGAGAAACGGAAGATGAAGAACGCGTTCTCCCACAGGGAGATGCAGGACGATGACGTTATTCTGCCTCCGACCTACAAGGAGAACACGGGCTGGCAGTCTATCATCAACATCGGTATCGGCCTTGTCCTGGGCGCGGTCATGGTCGTGTTCCTCATCATGCCGGCGAGGGAGAGGACGTTAAACTATGAACATAATCAGGAGATGCAGTCCTACACGGATAAGTTAAATCTCGCGAACCAGGAGACGGACAAGTTGAAACTCCAGGTTGAGGATTACCAGAAGCAGAAGGAGGACGCGGAAGGCCAGTTAAATGACTTAAAAGGCGATTCCGGAAGCACGGTGAACCAGTACGCAGCGCTCGCAAAGATCCTGGACGCGTACCGCAAAGGGGATACGAACACGGCGGTTCTGACTTATGTGGATATGGATCAGTCGAAGATCACGGATGACGGCTCTGTGGTGATCTTAAATGAGATCAAGGCAGACATGGATGCCAACGCCCCGGCGGTCCTTATGGCGGCAGCAGTCCAGTCAAACTCTGTCGGGGATTACGACACAGCGCTCCGTTATTATGAGAAATACATGGAATTCAACGACAAGAACCCGGAAGTCATCTACAACATGGGAATGGTGTACAAGGCAAAGGGCGACACCGACAACGCGAACCAGATGTTCGGACAGGTCATCATGAACTTTGCGGATTCGGAGTTTGCGGAGAAGGCGAAGGAAGAGAGAGGATACTAAGGAGCAATTCTGGTTTCTGTTTCACAGAGAGTGTATAGAGGTTCGTTGATAAACCTTACTTAGAAAAAACGTAACTATTCAGTACCTTCATAGTTACGTGCAAAAATCCATTCCAGATCAGCTTCGCTGATGGGATTTTTGCCTTCCAGCCTATGTTTTTTTACGGTCAGCGAGAAAGTGCGCAGACCTACTGAACAGTTACGAAAAAACTTAAAAGAGACTTTACAGAAGAAAATACTGTGAGGTCTCTTTTTTGTTGTTTCAGACTAGAAAACTACAAGAGAATGGATTTAGAAAGCTGTTTTGAGGTAAGAAAAATTTGTGAAAATCAGCCTCGCATTGTGATACAGGATGTGGGCTGAATTTGGCTGCAAAATTTTGAAATGGGAGGAAAAATTTATGGAAGATTCATTCGTATACGAGGCAAAAGGCCCCACACTCATCATTCACCTGCCGAAGGAGTTCGACCATCACAACTGCCGGAATCTGAGGTATGAGACGGACCTTCTGATGGCGGAAAATTATGTCTCCAGGATCATTTTCGATTTTACGCGTACCCGGTTCATGGACAGCTCCGGCATCGGCATTCTCTTAAACCGCTACAAGCAGATGAAAGCAGGCCATACCAGTTTTTACGGTGCCTGCCCACAGGTGATGCGGGTCTTAAAGGTTGCGGGAATTTTGGGACTGATGCATCAGTATGAATCAAAAGAAGAAGCAATCTACAGCAGGGAGGTATAGGGATGGAAGAGACAGGACAGACCGTACAGGAAACGCAAAAAGTACAGGCAGAGCAGATTGGACAGAACGAGCAGGAGGGGAAAAATGTAGGAATGCCGGAGTGTGAGACTATGGAACTCATTATGGAGAGCCGGTCGGAGAACGAGGAGTTCGCGAGAGTCGTGGCAGCCGTTTTTGCAAGCCGCCTGGACCCGACATTGGAGGAATTGGACGATATCAAGACCGCCGTGTCGGAGGCGGTGACGAACGCGGTGATCCACGGATACCGGGGACAGGAAGGAAAGATCTATCTCTCGGCGACGGCCTGGGAAAAGGAACGGCTGCTTTCTGTGACGGTGCGGGATGAGGGCGTCGGAATCCGCGACGTGGAGCAGGCTATGGAACCCATGTTCACCACATGTCCGGAGGATGGGAGGTCTGGCATGGGATTCTCCTTCATGGAGGCCTTCATGGACCGGGTGGAGGTGGTCTCCGCACCGGGAAAGGGAACCTCCGTCACCATGAAAAAGAAGATCGGCAGGTGACGGGATGGCGGACACTGCGGAACTCTTAAAACGTTCACACGCAGGGGATAAAGAGGCGAGGGACCGCCTCGTCATGGAGAACGCGGGCCTTGTCTGGAGCATCGTCCGGAGATTTATCGGGAGAGGACCGGAACCGGATGACCTGTTCCAGATCGGGAACATCGGCCTTATAAAGGCCATCGACCATTTCGACACAGAACTGGGCGTCCGGTTTTCCACCTATGCCGTTCCCATGATCACCGGGGAGATCAGGAGATTTCTCCGGGATGACGGGATGATCAAGGTCAGCAGGCCGCTAAAGGAACTGGCGGGAAAGGTCGGGGCGGCGAGAGAAAAGCTGGAGGCAGACCTCGGGCGGGAGCCGACAGTGGAGGAGCTTGCAAGGTCGGTGGGAGCCAGCCGTGAGGAGGTTGCGGCATCCATGGAAGCTGGGGCGAGAGTCGGATCCATCTACGAGCCCTTCGATGCCGGGGATGAATCCGGCGGCTGCCTGGCGGATAAGATCGCGGAAAAGACATCGGAGAATGACAGGGTCCTGGACCGGATCGTGCTGGCGGAGCTTTTGTCCGGTCTCGGGGAGAAGGAACAGCAGATCATAAAAATGCGGTATTTTGAAAATATGACCCAGACCGTGATCGCAGGGCGGCTTGGAATCTCCCAGGTGCAGGTGTCGCGGCTGGAGAAGAAGATCTTGAGGGAGATGAGGGAGAGACTGACCTCTTAAAAGGTGAAAATGGTCCAAAATGCATAGCTATGTATAATGTCCATTCATTCGGAACATCCTAGTTGTAAGGAATAGCATATGATGTTTCAAGAACAGGGCAGAGATTATGTCCTGATGCAGCAGTGGGAGCCATGCGGCAGCTTTTTGAAAACAACTGTGGGAAATTTCCTTAATTGAGGCGGAAATTGATGCGATAAAACAGGATGAGAAGGTGGATGAATATGAAACCGTTGAAGGACTATGTGGAGATCATTTTTGCAGTTCTGGCGCTGGTGGCACTGGTGTTTGTGTTCTGGTATTTCCTTGTGGCGGTCCCGGCAAAGCAGGCGGAACAGTCTGGGACATTCGTGATGGCGCCGGGGACGGAGCGGGAAGTCCGACAGGGCGCCGTCACGGGCGTTTTAAAGACCATTGAGGACATGGACAGAAAGCCGTGGAGCGCATGAGCAGCACGACGATCTACTTAAAGCTTCCCCAGGTGAAGGAAGTTTATGAGCCGGAGGTGTCCCTCGGAATGATCGCCGATGTCCACAGCAGCGACAGGGCTGCGGAGGCGAAGGCGAAAGCCGTGAAGGTCACCTCATTTTCCGGGAAGGGAAAAGAGGCGGCATTTGTGGGAAACGTCATGGATCTCGTGGAGAAGATCGAGAAGACCGGTCAGAATATCCAGGTGGACAATATCGGGGAAGCCGATTTTGTGGTCACATACCGGGCCGGGAAGAAGAAAAGTGTGATCTGGGAGTGGATGAAGACGGCCATGGTGTCCGCCGTGGCATTTTTCGGGGCGGCCTTTGCCATCATGACCTTCAACAATGATGCCAACGTGACGGATGTGTTTGCAAAGCTCTACGAGATGATCATCGGGACCCGGGCGGACGGACCGACGATTCTGGAGGCGTCCTACTCCGTGGGACTGGCTCTGGGGATTTTATTGTTCTTCAACCATTTCGCTTCCTGGAAGATCACGGTGGATCCTACGCCCATAGAGGTGGAGATGCGGCTCTATGAGGAGAACTTAAATAAGACGTTAATCAAAAATGGCGGGAGAAAGGAGTCAGGGGTCGATGTATCTTAAGCTTGGGATCCTGGCCTTTGCGGGCCTTGGTGCCGGGGCAGTGATCGCTGCCGGAATCTTTGCCTTCCTCGCTATCATCGGTGTGTTCCCGAGACTCATCGGCGTGACCCACACGGCGGAGCATGTGATCCTCTATGAGACGCTTCTGATCCTCGGGGGAACATGGGGGAATCTGGCGGACCTCTACAGCGTGGCATTTCCGTTTCCGGGAAAGTCTGTGCTTGCGGTGTGCGGAACAGCTGTCGGGATCTTCGTGGGATGCCTTGTGATGTCTTTGGCGGAAACGCTAAAAGCACTGCCGATCCTGAACCGCCGGATCGGGCTGGCGGTGGGGCTGCAGTACGTGATCCTGGCGGTGGCTGCGGGAAAGGCGTTTGGGTCGGCGGTGTATTTTCTGCGGGGATTCGGATGATTGATAAAATACATGGAGGAAATTATGGAGATCGATAAGAAAGAGTACGGAAAATATGTGAAGCAGGTGACACCGGTCCACAACACCTGGAGGAACCTCTGGCGGGCGTTTCTCGTTGGCGGACTGATCTGCATACTGGGACAGGTATTCACATCCATCTACATGTCCTTCGGGATCGAGAAGGAGAGCGCGGCGGCGTGGACGACATTGAGTCTCATCGGCCTCAGCGTGATCCTGACGGGGTTTCATGTGTACCAGAAGATTGTAAAATTCGGTGGAGCCGGGGCCCTAGTTCCCATCACAGGATTTGCGAATTCCGTGGTGTCCCCGGCAATCGAGTACAAGGCGGAGGGCCATGTCTTCGGGATCGGCTGCAAGATTTTTACGATCGCGGGGCCGGTGATCCTCTACGGGATCTTTGCGAGCTGGGTGCTGGGGATGGTGAAGTATTTCTGGAGATACTTGTAAACGAACCGGCAGGAACGTATAATGGAGAGAGAAGATGCGGCGGCTGTGGAGCATATGAACGGCGTCAGCATGGAATAAGCGGAGGAAAACGTGAAATCAGTATCGATCTATACGCTTACAAGAAATCAGAATATTTCCTGCGTCCAGAAGCTGGAGAGGCAGATGTCGGGGCGTGGGTACTTTTTGAAGATGCGGGAGTGGGAGCTTGACAGCATGAAGGCCTTTGTGAGGGAATTGGAGACGCATATGGACGAGGTGTATGCGCTCCGGTTCTTTTACTCGTTTCAGATCCCGAGACTGGGAAAGGAGTTTGATCTTCTGCAGATCAGGGAGAACCAGATCGTGAATGTGGAGTTAAAGAGCGGTGTAGTTTCCGACGAGGCGCTGAGGAAACAGCTGATGCAGAACCGGTATTATCTCGCGGTGCAGGGAAAGACGATCCGATCCTATACATATATCAGCAGCCAGAACCGGCTTGTCCGCCTGACGAACCACGACCGGATCGTGGGTGCGGACTGGGACCAGCTCTGCGCGGATCTGAGGGATGGCGGAAAGGACTATGAGGGCGATGTGGAGGAGCTGTTTCAGGCGGAGCTGTATCTGATCTCGCCTCTCACAGAGCCGGAGCGATTCCTGAACAAGGAATATTTCCTGACTGCCCAGCAGCGGGATATCGAACGCCAGATCTTAAAGAAAATCCGGGCGGAGCGGACCGGGGCGTACTGGTTTACGGGACTTCCGGGGACGGGAAAGACGCTGCTGCTCTACGATATCGCCATGAAGCTTTCCGGGAAGCAGAGGGTCTGCATGATCCACTGCGGGGAGAGCAAGAAGGACTGGAAGCGGCTTCATGAGAGACTTCGGCGGGTGGAGTATTTGCCAGATTCCGAAATTAGGGCGGAGTGTGGTCTGGAAGAGTATTCCGCGGTTCTGGTGGATGAGGCACATCTTCTTGAGCCTGGGGCGAGGGAGCTGCTGGCTGGGATCAGTACCCGGCGGCCGGTGATCTTTTCCGGGGACTGCGAGGATGTGATCTCGCCGGATGAGCTGGGGGTGAGCGCTGAGATGGTGTGGAAATCTGTGCCGGGTGTGCAGACATTCCGGATGACGAACCGGATCCGGACGAACGCAGAGCTGTCTGTTTTTATCCAGAATATGATGCGCCTGACCAGAGGAAAGGGGAGACGGATGTATCCCCATGTCTCGGCTGGGTACGCGAATGATGATGAGGAAGCAGAGAAGCTTTTAAAAGGGTATCTGGCGCTGGGATATCGGTATTTTGAGGAGAATGCCGGGAGCAGCGAGGATGTGGAGCGACTTGTCGTTTTGATAGATGAGAGATATTTTTATGATGAGACAGGATATCTTCGGTCTGGGGACAGGAGTGTAAGGTGGATGTTTCACCGGCTGAATCAGGCGAAGGAGGAGCTGGCATTTGTGGTAAAAAAGAATGAGGCGGTGTACTCGGTGATTTTGGGGCTGCTTCAGGCGATGTGAGTGAAAAATTTATAGAATGTGTGTCGTGGGAAAAGATGCGGAAATTCGAGGTGGACTTCGGATTCCTGCATCTTTTTGTTTGTTCTGGGAATTCTATTTGCATGGAGACCTTATTTTGGTGTACCTGTGTGAGGGTGAAGGCTGTTGCGAATGACTGCGCGGGGCACTGGAGTGTTAAGGTATATTTATTTAGTACGATTGGAGCCGTTTTTGTTCAAAAAGTACGATATGTATGGATGTAACTGATAGGTGAATTGAGACCAGAATAAAGATGGGAGTGGATCGAAAAATGGATGAGAAAACAGGAACGTTAAGAAAGCAGCGCGGGCGTGCCAGTGTGGTATTTGAAAATCCGCCGGTGATCACGGCGGCTGCGTCGACTGTGGGAAAGAAGGAGGGAGACGGTCCTCTGGGGGAGTTTTTTGACCGGGTGGAACTGGATTCCATGCTGGGGAAGAAGACCTGGGAGGAGGCGGAGAGCGAGCTTCAGAGCAGGACTGCAGGGCTTGTGATTGAGAAGAGCGGACTTTCAAAGGAGGAGATCCGGTATTCGTTTGCGGGGGATCTTCTGGCGCAGCTTATCGCGACTTCTTTTGGAAATATGAACCTGGAGATCCCGATGTTCGGGCTTTACGGGGCATGCTCGACGATGGGGGAAGGTCTGGGGCTGGGTGCCATGTGCGTGGAGGGCGGATTTGCGGATCATGTCCTTGTGAGTGCTTCCAGCCATTTCGCGTCGGCGGAGAAGCAGTTCCGGTTTCCGTTGGAATATGGGAATCAGAGGCCGTATTCGGCTACATGGACGGTGACGGGGTGCGGAACGGTGCTCGTGTCCTCCGGGGATTACCGGGGGAAGGAACCGCCGCTCGCGAAGATCACGGGGGTGACGACGGGAAAGATCGTGGATATGGATTTTCATGACTCCATGAATATGGGGGCTGCGATGGCGATGGCGGCGCTTGATACGATCCTGCGGAATTTCAGGGATCTCGGGGTGGATGAGACACATTATGATAAGATCATCACCGGGGACCTGGGGACAGTGGGACGAAGACTTCTGCTGGATTATCTTATGAAGGCAGGGTACCGGATCGAGAGCCGGTATATGGACTGCGGGATCGAGATATTTTCACCGGAGGAGCAGGACACGCATGCCGGGGGAAGCGGATGTGGGTGTTCGGCGGCGGTGCTCTGCGGGTATGTTCTGCCGAAGATAAAGAGCGGGGAGTGGAAAAGAGTATTGTTTCTGCCGACTGGGGCGCTGCTTTCTACGGTGAGTTTTAATGAGGGGAAGAGTGTGCCGGGGATCGCGCATGGGGTGGTGCTGGAGACGCCGACTCCCCTGTAAGAGTTTAGTTGAGGGAATGAAAAGGTCTGCGGATCATATAAGGTGAAAATATAAATTTTAGAAATGAGAAGTGGAGTGAGTATAGCTATGGAATATATCAGAGCGTTTCTTGTTGGCGGTGTGATCTGTATGTTGGTGCAGGTATTGATGGATAAGACGAAGATGATGCCGGGGCGGATTATGGTGCTGTTGGTTGTCAGTGGGAGTATTCTTGGATTTCTGGGGATATATGAGCCGTTTGCTGAGTGGGCGGGAGCCGGGGCTACGGTGCCGTTACTTGGGTTTGGGAATACTTTGTGGAAAGGTGTTGTGAAGGCGATGGCTGAGGATGGGGCGCTTGGAATTTTTAAGGGCGGATTTACTGCCAGTGCTGTGGGGATCAGCGGGGCGTTGGTGTTTGGGTATCTGGGGGCAATCGTGTTTAAGCCGGGGATGAAGGAGTGATGAAAGGTACGCGGGGGTGAGACTTCGGGCGCGGACGCTTTGTGGATTTTGAGGGCGGTTCCTCTAAGCACCCGGAAGAATGCTAAGGGCGGAGAACAGGGGACACAACTCGCCTGCGGCTCAAACAAGTGTCCCCTGTCCTCCAACGCATTCTCCCGCGCGCCAAGAGGAAGCCAGCCCAAAAATCAGGCGCGACCGTGCCCGAAGCCTCACCCCCGCTGTGCACTGGCATGCCTGGGTGGGCTGTTTTTGTCCCGTAGGGACAAAAAGGCGCGGGAGTTTGTGGAAGAGTAAAAAATATTTGGAATTTTTTGAACGGTATTGTTATGGTGAGAATTTATATGTAAAAATATTATTTGAAAAATAGGGATGATTAAATTTGAAGGGTGTAAAAAAACATGCTGATTCGGTGCAGATTGATACGATTATTTGTAAGGTGATGGAACAGGAAGATGAGAGGCAACGAGATAGACAGTATGACGGGGCTTGTGGAGTGGCATTAAGGCAAGGATAGATTGAGAATAATCGTAGAATGTGGTAAAATCGTTATGTGTATTAGGGTCTATAACGTAAGTTATGATTTCCGCTTAGGAGATAACGTAATTAACAATTTGTATGCATGACATACATAAAAATAAGATTTTTCTATTGCTAAATGGTCGATAATATTACAGCGTAATAACATGTATTATAAAGGATAGATTTTGATCTTTGAAATGTTCCTTGAATGGAAAAGTGTAATGATTTGTAAAGGAGATAAGGACTTTTGTGGCAAAGGTAAGTGATGTCCTGAAGCTTTCGGTTATGCGGGGTGTCCGCGTGGTGGCGGGGGAAGAGGGACTTTTTAGAAAAGTGGAGCATGTGACGGTGATGGAGGTCCCGGAGATCAAGAGGTGGCTCAAGGGAAATGATTTTCTGATCACGAGTTTTTATTCGGTGCGGAAGAGTGAGGAGGATCAGTGTGCCTTGATCCGGGATCTGGCGGATACGTGCTGCTGTATTGCGGTGAAGACGGGGCAGTATGTGAAGACTGTCGCGGAGAGTGTGAAGAGAGCGGCGGATGAGGTGGGACTGCCGGTTTTGGAGATTCCGGGGGAGCTGGCTTATATTGATATTATTGTGAATGTGATGAATCTGATCTTTGAGGAGGAGGGAAACTCGGAGATTCTGGAGAAGTATGTGAAGGATATTCTTTACGAGAATTACAGTGATGAGATCCTGATGGAGGAACGGGGACGGCTTTTTGGGATGGATGTGGAGCATGACTGGTTTTCGGCGGTGGTGATCAATTTCAGAAAGCGGTATGTGCCGGATGAGCAGGATTGGAAGGGGATCAGGTTTCTGGGGCGGACTTTGATGGAGAGGATGAGAGAGACTGCTGGGATCGGGGAGTGTGTGATGGTTCCGTTGGAGAAGGGGTATCTGATTCTGACTGAGGGAGAGGATGAGTGCAGGCTTCGGGAGACGCTTGTGGATTTTTTTGAAGAGGAGAGAATATGTTCTCTGTGGAATGCGGGAACGGATAAGTTTGTCTGTTCTGTCGGTCCGGTCCGGACTGGACTCGCCGGGATTCGCGATACATACAGTGATGCGTTTAAGGCAATTAGGGTCATGAGAAAGCTTCAGCCTGAGAATTGTGTCTGCGTATATGAAAAGGTTGAGATGTACTGTGTGTTGCAGGATCTTTTTTCAGCGGGGAAAAGGGATGTATTTGAGAGGATTTTGGCACCGGTGGAGAGTCGGGAGTTTTTAGAGACTCTGTGGACGTATTTTATGTGTTCGGGGAGTCTGGATGAGACGGCTGGGGTGCTGCATACGCATAGGAATACGGTGAAGTATCGGCTGGGGAGGATTCAGGCGGTTACGGGGTTGGATATTAAAAGGCCGGAGGATGGTTTTAAGTTGTATATGGGAGTTTTGGCTTGGCGGATGAAGGAGTGACGAGGGGTACGCGGGGGTGAGACTTCGGGCGCATCCGTGCCCGAAGCCTCACCCCCGCTGTGTACTGGCATGCCAGGGAGGTTGTTTTTGTCCGTACGTACAAAAAGGCGCGTTTCAGTTTGGCTGGGAAAACATATAATTCTGAGTTCTTATGGATTATAATGGTATTGTCAGAATTATTTCTTGTTGCGAAATAGAGATAAAGTAAATATGCAATGAAGATGAGATAGATCGGAAAATACTTAGGAGAACTCAGGAGGTACTGGTTATGGAGCGTCGGATCGAGGATGTTCAGTATTGTGAAAGGTTATTTCAGAGTTTTTATGATATCGGAAGTACGTCGCAGGGCGGCGTGACGCGGCTGGGGTATTCGGAAACGGAGGACGCGATGCATGAGGTCTTTAAGGGGCTTGGAAGGGAGCTCGGGGCTTCTGTGATTACGGACGAGGTTGGGAATACTTATGTGACGAATACAGACGAGGACGGGTATACGCTGATCGGGTCGCATCTGGATTCTGTGATCGAGGGTGGACGGTATGATGGTGTGGCTGGCGTGATGGCTGGGCTTATGGTGATGCGCTGGGCGAAGGAGGATGGAATCAGGATCCCGCTTCGGGTCGGGGCGTTCCGGTGTGAGGAGTCCAGTAATTTTGGGTGCTGCACGATCGGTAGTGGACTGATTACACATGAGGTCTATAAGCAGGATATCGGACATCTGATGTCGAAGGACGAGGAGTCTTTGGAGAGTATTTTTGAGCGCCGGGGGTTGACGCTTCATCCGAAGAAGATATCGGGACTTCGGAGATATCTGGAGTTACATATTGAGCAGGGAAAGGTGCTTGAGGAATGTAAGACGCAGGTCGGTATTGTCGGGACGATCGCGGGGCCGGTGAGGTACCGGGTGTATCTTCGTGGTATGGCGGAGCATTCTGGTGCTACGCCGATGGATATGAGGAGTGACGCGCTCTGTGCGGCTGCGGAGATCATTCTGGAGATGGAGAAGATCGGAAAGTGGGAATCTGCGTACGAGTCGGTGGCGACGGTGGGCGTGGTTCAGAACCATCCGAATGTTCTGAATGTCATCCCGGGACGGGTGGAGCTTGGCGTGGACATGCGTGGCATTGATCAGGACAGTCTGGACCGTATGGAGCGGGCGTTTAAGGCCGCGGTGCGGGAGAGCTGCAAGAAGCGCGGCGTTGAGTATGTGGCGGAGAAGATCAACAGTATTCCGCCGATCGATATGAGCGCGGCGGTGGAAGACGGTCTGGAACAGGCGGCGAAGCGGCTTGGAATTTCCAGCCGGAGAATGCCCAGCGGTGCGGGTCATGATGCCATGTCGTTTGCGGAGATCTGTGATTCCGGTATGGTGTTTATTCCGTGCCGGGGCGGTGTGTCTCACAATCCTTCGGAGCATGCGGAGCTTGCGGACATCTGTGATGGGGCGCGGGTAATGTATGAGTATTTGAAGGAAGAGACGGCGAAATAACCGTCGGGAATATTTTTTTGAAAAGACTATAAATTTAATGATATGCTGTTTGGCTGGGAGATTCAGCGGGCAGCATATTTTTATGGGCGGGTAAAGCGGTTATAGATTTTTCTAGATGATAATGTTATAATATTTTCATTATGACAATAAAGCACGGGAATGAGGAGGAGACAGCTATGTATATCACATGCCTTGACTTAGAGGGAGTTTTAGTGCCGGAGATCTGGATCGCGTTTGCGGAGGCCAGCGGGATCCCGGAGCTTAAGAGAACGACGAGGGACGAGCCGGATTATGATAAGCTGATGCGTTGGAGAATTGGGATCCTGAAGGAGCACGGTCTGGGACTGAAGGAGATCCAGGAGACCATCGAGAAGATCGATCCGCTTCCGGGTGCGAAGGAGTTCCTGGATAAGCTTCGTGAGCTTGGTCAGGTCATCATTATCAGTGATACATTTACGCAGTTTGCGAAGCCTCTGATGAAGAAGCTCGGCTGGCCGACGATCTTCTGCAATTCCCTGGAGGTCGCTCCGGACGGGGAGATCACGGGATTTAAGATGCGGATCGAGAAGTCCAAGTATACGACGGTGAAGGCACTTCAGTCCATCGGCTTTGAGACGATCGCCAGCGGGGACAGCTACAATGATCTCGGAATGATAGAGGCGAGCAAGGCGGGATTCCTGTTCCGCAGCACGGAGCAGATCAAGAAAGATCATCCGGAGATCACAGCGTTCGAGACGTATGATGAGCTTTTTGAGGCGATCAAAAAGGCGATGGAAGAATAGCAGGAATCTTATGGAAAAGATTCCGCACAAAAAAGACATTTAAGAACACAGCCGGACTGCAGTTTGTTATGGATGCGGAGATGGAACGTCAGCTCTGTTTCAAGGGGCAGCGGCTGTGCTTTTCTATTTGAATGAATGTACGGTCTGCTGAGAGATGCTGGATCTGTTTGAACGGTGCATCAGTCTAACATGGCAGAAAGTACAGGAGTGCTGGTTAAAAGAAAGGACTACTGAATCAAAAATGGAGAAATCCTACGAGAAAGTCATTGAATATGTAAAACATGGAATCGGAAGCGGGGAGATCCAGGCGGGGGAGAAGCTTCTCCCGGAGCGGGAGCTTGCCCAGAAGCTGGAGATCAGCCGGAATTCCGCGCGAGAGGGACTCAGGATCCTGGAAAACATGGGAGTTCTGGAGAGCCAGCAGGGTGCGGGAAACTATGTCTCCGGAAATTTTGACGAGATCCTGGCGGAGATGTTGTCGTTCATGTATATTTTAAAGAAGATTGACGTGGATAAGATCACGGAATTCCGTTCTACCCTGGAGTGGGGGGCCATTGAGACAGGGGTGAAACAGGCAACGGAGGACCAGCGCCGGAAAATGATGTCCTATCTCGACAATCTGGAGCGGGCGGAGACGGAGGAGGAGCGTGTCCGCTGGGATAAGGCGATCCACTACCTTCTCATCGAGGCATCCGGAAACTTCTGTATGCTGTCAAACTATAAGGCCCTCAACAAGATCATGGACGAGTATATCCCGAAGATGCGTGGAAAGATCATCGAGGGCATGCACAGCGAGCAGTTCTTAAGCCGCGCTCACAGGACACTGGCAGAAGGTTTTGCGGAGGGAAATATCGAGAAGGCGAGAGAGGGACTGAAGCTGCATTTCCACTATATTTACCAGTACTTATAAAAATCATGGCAGAGTTCCGACTGATTATTTCGATAAGCCAGTGCTTTGAGAGTCAGGGAAAAGAGCGGGAACCATGACTATGATATAATTCTAACAAGCCTGACAAAAATCAGACAATCTGTGCGAAATTTGCGCAAAGAAAAACAAAAAGTCTTGACAAAAATCCGGGAGAGCGATATCCTTGTATTAGAAAAAATACACTGCTTACTGATAGCAGTTATTTTTTAGAACGAATTGGTTCTACCAATAAAAGAAAAACAATCAACATTGTGCGCGATAAACAAACAAATGTGCATAGTATTAAAAAAATATTATAATTGGTACTACCAATGCAAATGAGAATCAATTGCATTGCACAAAACCGCACATGTGTCATATGGGCGGCGGCAATATATGAGAAGAGGAGAAAGCAAACATGGCAAAGAAGTATAATGAGGTAACGCCTGAGATCCTGGAACAGTTCAAAGCGATCGTTCCGGGAAAAGTATACGCAGGCGAAGAGATCAACAGTGACTATTTCCACGACGAGATGCCGATCTACGGAAAGGGCGCGCCGGAGGTCGTGATCGAGGCGACAACCACAGAGGACATCGCGGCTATCGTGAAGGTCTGTTATGAGAACTCCCTCCCGGTGATCCCGAGAGGAGCAGGCACTGGTCTTACAGGCGCGGCAGTAGCTGTTGACGGCGGGGTCATGATCGACATGAGCAAGATGAATAAGATCCTTGGCTATGATCTCGAGAATTTCGTAGTCCGCGTGGAGCCGGGCGTTCTGTTAAATGACCTGGCTGAGGACGCACAGAAGCAGGGCCTCTTATATCCGCCGGATCCGGGTGAAAAGTTTGCGACTCTCGGCGGAAATGTTTCGACGAACGCAGGCGGCATGCGCGCCGTCAAATATGGATGCACAAGAGATTATGTGCGCGCCATGACCGTTGTCCTTCCGACCGGTGAGATCGTAAAGCTGGGCGCTACCGTCTCCAAGACAAGCACCGGCTACAGCCTGCTGAACTTAATGATCGGTTCCGAGGGAACCTTAGGTATCATCACGGAGCTCACCTTAAAGCTCATCCCGGCACCGAAGGAGACCATCAGCCTGATCATCCCGTATGAGAACCTGGAAGACTGTATTGCGACGGTTCCGAAATTCTTCATGAACCACTTCCAGCCGCAGGCACTGGAATTCATGGAGAAAGAGATCGTTCTCGCTTCTGAGCGCTACCTCGGAAAGAGCGTATTCCCGAAGCAGGTCGAGGGTGTTGATATCGGCGCTTACCTTCTTGTGACATTCGACGGCGATAACATGGAACAGCTGGAGGAGCTCACGGAGCAGGCAGCAGAGGTCGTTCTCGACGCGGGTGCTGTGGATGTTCTCGTTGCTGATACCCCGGCGAAGAAGAAAGACGCATGGGCAGCGAGAAGCTCCTTCCTTGAGGCCATCGAGGCGGAGACAAAGCTTCTCGATGAGTGCGACGTTGTCGTTCCGGTCAACCAGATCGCGAAATACCTGACATACGTCAAGGACGCGTCTGAGAAATATGACTTCGAGGTCAAGAGCTTCGGACATGCGGGCGATGGAAACTTACATATCTATACATGCGCGAACGACATGGATGAGGAGACATTCAAGAAACAGGTTTCCGAGTTCATGGCAGACATCTACAGGAAGGCAGCAGAGCTTGGCGGACTGATCTCGGGTGAGCACGGAATCGGCTTCGGAAAGAAAGGCTATCTTGCAGAGTTCGCAGGTCCGGTGAACATGCGCCTGATGCGCGGCATCAAGGAGACCTTCGACCCGAAGATGATCTTAAATCCGGGCAAAATCTGCTACGATCCGAAGGAAGAGGCGTAAAGTATTCTTGCTTATTCCCGGCAGCAGTCCTTTTCCTCCCTGTGAGACGGCTGCCGTACACCAATATATTTGTTGACACTGTCTGCCGGCCGGCAATCTCCCCCGTGAACCGGCCGGCGCAAATAAAAAAGAAAGGAAAGCTGCTGTCCGGCAAGCCCGCATATTTTCCAGGGCGGCCGCAGAAGACATAGCAGCAAAGGAATTTCATTATGGCATACTTAATTTCTGAAGAGGCGCAGGATCTCCTGCAGGACGTTAAAAATTTCTGCGACAAAGAAGTTGCAGAGCAGTGCAAGGAATACGATGTTTCCGGAGAATGGCCGAAGGCAATTTACGATAAGGCGATCGAGCAGGGTTATCAGGCTCTGGAAGTTCCGGAAGAGTTCGGCGGCCCGGGCCTTTCCCGTGTGGATGTAGCTGCCCTTATCGAGCAGATGGCGATCGCGGACGCAGGCTTTGCCACAACGATCTCTGCCAGCGGCCTCGGCATGAAACCGGTTCTGATCGCAGGAAGCGATGAGCAGAAACAGCATGTCTGCGACCTCGTTCTCGACGGCGGCTTCGGCGCGTTCTGCTTAACAGAGCCGGGCGCAGGTTCCGATGCAAGCGCAGGTAAGACAACAGCCGTAAAAGACGGTGACGAGTACGTATTAAACGGAAGAAAATGCTTCATCACAAACGGCGGCGTTGCTTCCTTCTACTGTGTGACAGCCATGACCGATAAATCTAAAGGTGTAAAGGGAATCTCCATGTTCTTAGTTGACGCCGGAACTCCGGGTCTCTCCACAGGACATGAGGAGAACAAGATGGGTATCCGTACCTCCAACACTTGCGATGTTGTATTTGAAGACTGCAGAATTCCGGCAGCAAACCTCATCGGTGAGGAAGGAAAGGGCTTCGGAATCGCAATGAAGACTCTCGACCAGGCCCGCGCATGGATGGGCTGCGTTGCCACAGGTATCGCCCAGAGAGGCATCAACGAGGCAGTTGCGTACGGCAAGGAAAGAATCCAGTTCGGCAAGCCGATCATCAAGAACCAGGCATTACAGTTCAAGGTAGCTGACATGGAGATCAAGACCGAGACAGCCCGCCAGATGGTAGCACATGCCCTGACAAAGATGGACATGGGACTTCCGTACAGCAAGGAATCCGCCATCGCAAAATGCTACGCTTCCGATATCGCAATGGAAGTTGCTTCCGAGGCGATCCAGATGTTCGGCGGATATGGATACAGCAGAGAGTACCCGGTTGAGAAGCTTTTAAGAGACGCGAAGATCTTCCAGATCTTTGAGGGAACGAACGAGGTACAGAGAATCGTTGTTGCAAATAACGTAATTGGAAAATAAAAAGCTATTTCGTAAGGACAAACGAATGGCGGAGAAACGTCTGTTAAAGCCGCCAGATTTCGGGATATTACACCGGACCGGCGGTGCCAGCGAAGAACTGGTACTGCCGGAGCCGGATAAATTTTGGAGGAAAACATGGAAATTTTAGTATGTGTAAAACAGGTTCCGGACGATTCCGTTGAGATCGCCCTGGATCCGAAGACAGGTGCGCCGGCTCTTGACGGCGTGACACCGGTAGTAAACGCATTTGATACATATGCACTGGAGATGGCTGTCCGTTTAAAAGAGGCGGCAGGCGGAGAGGTGACAGTCCTTTCCATCGGCGATGAGACCGTAAAGAATTCCTTAAAGAACTGTCTGGCAGTTGGCGCGGACTACGCGTATCTCGCGGCAGACGACGCTTACCAGAGCGAGGATCCGGAGATCATCGCAAAGAAGCTGAAGGCAGCGAAGGAAGCCATCGAGGAGAAGACAGGAAAGAAATTTGACATCGTATTCTGCGGCAAAGAGACCACAGATTTCGCTTCCGGACAGGTAGGAACGATCCTCGCAAAAGAGCTCTCCGCACCGGTGACAGCAGATGTCGTTGACATCACAGCAGGGGAAGGAAATGTGACAGCAAAGCAGGAGACAGAGGAAGGTTACCGCATGATCGAATCCGAGCTTCCGTGTGTTGTGACCGTCAATAAACCGGAGTATGATCCGCGTTACCCAACGATCAAGAGCAAGATGGCAGCGAGAAAGAAACCGATCGAGGAGCTTGCGGCCGCAGAGGCAGAGAAAGCACAGGTGGAGGTTCTCAAGGTCTACGAGCCGGCAAAGAGAGCTGCAGGTGTTAAGATCAAGGCAGAGGACCCGGCAGATGCAGTGAGCCAGGCGCTTGCCATGATGAGTGAAGCAAAAGCGATCTGATAAATTGCCGGATCGGCAGGAATGGATACAGCGCGTGCAGTCAGCGCATGTGCGATAACCCAAATTAAGCGTGGAAGGAAATTGAGACAATGAAATATACAGATGGAAAGAATATCATGGTCTACGCCCAGAGCGCAGACGGCGCACCGGTCGGCGCGGCACTTGAGA